>Ga0268261_10001825_pt1 | contig 14973 bp, 8 predicted proteins | sample TergutNc150P1_FD_190353 | JGI IMG/M metagenome (GOLD analysis project Ga0268261, IMG submission 190353) | Nasutitermes corniger P1 segment gut microbial community from laboratory colony in Florida, USA - Nc150 P1 (SPAdes) (version 2) | ecosystem: Host-associated > Arthropoda: Insects > Digestive... | reverse complement strand
TGTTGTCAGGTAGAGGTCTCTGCGACGAGCTGATCACTCGTCCAGAGGAGTCCTACCGACTGTGCTGCGTCGTCGTGTGTGATCTAGAAACATCAAGAATGGGTGCTCCATATATATATGACGTTAGTCGCCTAAGGGTTAATAAATTTGTATGGGACATTGCATGAACGTATTATATATGCCATTAGATATCTGATATCGCAGATGCTCGGCTCACCACTTCAACTCTTATGATTGCCACACAAATTGACTACTATTCATCAACCTAAAAAACAAAAACAAAGACTTTTTATGGAAGTTTTTATTTTTAATCTTTAATTTTAAAAACTGTTTGACCTAATTATTAATAATTTTAGAGTACTTCTTATACATTGTAAAATGTGTTCTGTGTGCAGCTTTCATATGCACTTGATGTAAGGCCAAGAACTTGTCCATTAATTTTTATAATGGTATGTAGTAAGGCTAGAGGTATATGATTCTCCTTTTTACATGTCTGCTATTTACAACTTGATGATGGCTATTTTATGTACCCAAAATATGTAGCTGCTATCACAAATGCTACAATAAAAGTTGTACGTTAATGGGTTCTATTTCTTTCATAATGTATTCTACAAGCACAATATGGATGCCACACCTTAAAACTGCTAACTTATGCTGTCCTGCAGTTTCAGTAACATGTATCACATGTGCATACAGAATACAAGTTTATAATGTCACTGATATGAATGGTGCAACTTAGAAATTCAGGTCCCTCTCAAAACATGTGTGTGCCATAACACAGGAAAACTGATACAATACAAAAGCAAATAAACATACACATAAATAAATAAATAAATAAATAAATAAATAAATAAATAAAATAAAATAAAATACATTTATATGATAGAAACTATTAAAAATAGTGTTGTAAAAATATACATAATTAATTATAAATTCAATTCATTATGATCAGAAACTAAATTAATACATTTAGAATTCATCAACACAGTTCAACACAATTCTGACATTACTGCAATATTTTTAATAACAACTATTAAATACAATGTGGCAAAAGTTTACCATTACTAATACTGTTGATAAGTTTCAGGAACAGAAACAAAACAAAACAAAAGTTGGCACTTAATTAAGGTTCATAATGGCTCTGTTAAGAATAGATTCAGTTACTGATGTAAAAATTTTTAAACTTTTATTTTTTTATCAATATGGTTCTTGTGATAAACGTTTTTGTAATAACAGAAAGAAAATACACGAACAAAAACTGTAGGTGACTTGATACACAATTTGATATCCTTACTTTTGAAACGAGGCTATGAATCGTTTCTTAGATTTTTTAATGCTGTTGTCTGAACTGATTATTTAGTGTCAAATAAAGTAGTACATTTGAGTAGTAAATAAACAAGAATTTGGAGAGAAACAATCAGATCTTATGTGAAGATATATATCAGTATCTGCCTCATGACACTGAGGAAGATTCTTACAATATTCCAGTCAGGATAGCCTGAAACCTGATCAAGATGTGAAGTGGATTCTGGCCAAATACAGGCACGGAAGACTACACTACACTGGCTCAGCTATTGGAAAAAAGCACTGATGTCTGATTAATCATGACATTTACAAATTAGTACAGAGCAGATGTGGCATGATATACTATTCCAGAATTTATAAGGACAGCTGAGAAAAATCACAACTGTGTGATAATGGGCAGCCTCAGATGTCAAACTCTGACTCTCCTGAGTAAGAAAATAGAAAGTTTAACCAATGTACTACACTTCTAACATTCTGACCTATGGAATTCCATAAAAAAAGTCCTACATGTATTTAATATTTTCAAGTACAATAAGAAAAAAGTGTACAAATGATGTATTTCATCTACAGCATGGAAAAGGTTAAATAAGAGCAGGCTGCCTTGCAGGCAACACAAGTGCTTGTGTTTAGAAGATAAGCAATTTCAGTTATGACTAGAACATCTTTTGCACTGAATATCTTATGTCCCTTGATGTTACTACCAACATAATATATTGATATTGGCCACAGTCTCTTCCCATTTTACACAGTCCTTCAAACATAAGAAGTCTCTCTCTCATTCAGTTTTATATCAAATAAGAACTGAACTCAATGTGACATTATCATCATGGGGCAATAACTTGTTGGATGATCATATTTAAATAAGTGGAGGTTTAAAGTATGTTACTGCAATAAATATATTTCAAACTGCAGTCTGTTTAGAGTCATGAAAGTTTCATACAAGACAGACCAATAAAAATCATTCAGAACATTATTACAAAATTAATATTATTGCATTAAAAACAACAACACAAAATGAACTTTAAAATGTGGATAAGATAAGTTACTGTAAACCTCTCTTTAAGTTTCCTGTACGGAAAGAATCACATGATGGCAGTGAGATACACCTATGTATTGGTCAGTACTGCAGTCCCAAACTTAGCTGAAAAACAGTTATCTCCAGGTACAAGCACCATTTCATAATAAGCCATGATTCAAGAACTTCATGTTCACAGCATGCATTTTCAGTAAAACTGTGGTTTTTCAGTATGTCTCATGGACCATGTATAAGGTTGGACCAACGGAAGGGTCATATATGGTAATCATCACTAGGTGTAAGAAATCTAAAATTATCCACGTTCAATTTCAGCAAGACTTATACAAAGTTAATACAAAGTGTCCCATTTATTATGGCTTCCAACACAACAGCTGTGTAGGGATGTCCTGGCAGATGCAGGCTTTCTATGTGATAAAGCTGCCATGGCAAAGGCATCTCTTGTTTCATCATCATCATCATAATCATCATCATCATCATCATCATCGTCGTCGTCGTCATCGTCGTCATCATCATCGTCGTCGTCGTCATCATCATCATCATGGTCGTCGTCGTCATCATCATCATCGTCATCGTTGTCATCACCATTACCATCATCATCATCATCATCATCAATTTTCACTTTCAAAGGAAATGAACATTCCTCAGTCATCCAGCCCACAGCCCAGACAATATACCAGCTAGATTATTCTAGCTCTGTTTATAACTCAGTGCATTCAGTTCAATTATACTACAATTGCAGTTATACAAAAACAATGTGCAAAATAAATAATCACATATGGCACTGCCACAATGAATAGTAATGCACTAAGATTTTAAATACTGTAGTCCCTTAGCACCTTTCCACTAGAAAGGCTATCAAAACACTGTATTAATTGAGAATGCTGACTTTCTATCAACCTCATCACCAGCATGCAATAAAGGGCAGTGTCAGATACGTATCAATGCACATTAACACAATAAACATAACAGTTTAACTGTTGTTATAACAAAAATTATATCTGAATTGCCAAGCACTTCCTTCTGCCCTTTTTGAAGGAAGGAAGGAAGGAATGTAATGAACAAGTAAATGACAGCATAAATGAAATGGCACAAACTAGTGACACACAACCAAATTGAGTTCTAAAGGTGAGATGTATGCAGACACAAAATACATGCAAACATATGGCCAGCTGACACATTTTCTTCACCCACAGTGTAAGGATTGAGTTCCATGACTGATGTAGAACTTCACACTGCCAACATTTCAGCAGTATTTAGCACGTGACCTGCAGCAGGATCCAGAGATACAAGATTTCAGACTTTTGATGCAATGTAGTTCAGGTCTTCTCTCTTCTGGGTTGTGGCGAGTGTAGATTCATTTGTTACTGATGTTTTGGGATGGATATCAGTCCCATCTTCAAGGGACAAGGGTCTTGACAATTTCACTCCAAGGCTAATGGCAGCATACTCACATGTTTCAATCTCTACCAGCTTACTCCACAGATGGCACATGGTCTACCCCTGCAAACTGCAGCCCCCTCACATCAACGTGAATCATGGTTATCTTAATACAACTAAATTCCACAGACTTTTTGGTCTTTCCCATGTAGTATCCTAGCACTCACCTAAAGAGAGTGAAGAAAACCACACAAACCTCAGTCAGGATAACTGGTTCAGATGAAATTTGAATTAGGCCCTACCAGTTCTATTCCACAGTGTCATACTTCATTCATCTTCTGTTTGCTGTACAAAAGTTTACTTCATAAAGATCATTATCATAAATATAAGACGCATGTGATTTTTTCATAATAATACAGACAAGTATTTTAAACCACTATTTCTATGAAAACACCATGTTGTGGGATGTTATACCATGTAATCTGGAAGAAATTCACATGTTAGGCAAAAATAACTCTGTAATACTAACTATGAAGGCAGTACATTCCCCTGAAACACTGGTACATTTCTACTGGTCTACAGAGCATCACATCCCACAAGACAGTCTTCTTCACAATCACTGCTTCCAGAACTTCACACATCTCACAGGCCATTCCTACAGACAGTTTACAAAAGTAGGCATCTGGTAACTAAGAAACAGCAAATACAAGATAGACTCAACTTATAATGTACTTTTCTTTCATTGATAAATAATGGAATACCATATTTATTCAAATGCAAGACAAGGTTTTTCCTTTCAGTTTGGTGCTTAAGCATGTGATGTCATCTTAAATTTGCGTATGAAGCACCGAACATGACTGTGCGAAACTGGATCATACAGAGTGAAACCAAGGCCTAAATCACCCAATACAAAAACAAGAGAGAACAGAGCATGACTAGGGTTAACAGACAATATTCTTTTTTTGGACTTCATTCATGGTCAAATTTCTTCAAGAAGCACAATATTTTAGAAGCCAGCTGTTTCCTTCTTCAGGTAAAGAAGCACCTAAGCTGATGGACCCCATAGATTAAGCTATTTTCAGCCACTGGGCACCATATAAACAGTAAACTTGTTAAGATATGCACCTGAGAACAGATCTAGTCCAAGGGTAGTAACAGGAAAATGGCTATTGATAAATTAAGAGTTTAATGCAAGACTCAAAAATAAAACCTAGACCAATCCATAAAAAAGAGCCATGAATGCAGACTGATCACACCACAGACAAAACACAGAAATGAAGAACACAAGTATTTAAAATTCTTAACACCACTAACACCATCTGTGAAGAAAACTGTCAATCTTCTTCATGGGTTCAAGTAAGTTTATCAACTAAGAAGTGTAAATGTATTATCTAGTCAATGTCAATCATAGTAGCATGGCAGTGCGTCTCACCAGAAGTGAATGTGAAGGGTTTTAAGAAATGCTGTATGTCCAATGCAGAGGATGTTGACTGATGGTGGTATGTTGTGGAATGGTAGTGAGGAGGACTGAATGTGAGGAAGGTAAAGGCACTTACTGTGAAGATGGAGACAGTGACACTGATTAGTAAAAGTAGATAGAATCTGACATGCTTTGTGTATTAAATGTATGAAAGTAATGGTAAAATATATTTTCTTAGTACACATTTTATTTTTGGGGGTTGATGTAGATTTCAATAAATACATTTTCTCTTGGCTGTCATGTTCTACTGGGGGTGGCATCTTATATTAGAGTCATCTTGCATTGGGGTAAATATGGTATTAACCCACTGGCATACACAGACGTCCCTGAGACGGCCGGGCTCGCTAGGTCCATTAATACACAGCCGGCTGTGAGACGCAATTCAGAGACCAACCTAACATCACAGCACCACAGGGGTATGTATTGAAGTCAATAAAAATTAATTTTGCATCAATAAAATATAAATGTACAAAATTGCCATTTTCGCCTAAAAATTAGTATTTATAGGTGCGCCATGTGTTATAAAAAGTAGTACGCAAATGGGTTAAAAATATACACCTTCAGAATGGAATGATGCACAAATAGACATCTTAAAAATGCTAGACAGAGTGCCAATAAAGGGCAAAATTTGTAGTTTTCTACAGCCATGATGGCCTATAAAATGCACAATTGGTAATGTATTGAGCATTCAGTAAAAATTTAGACAAATCCTATTTCTAGCTAATAGCTTCCATAGGTAAACCTTTGTTATTAAAATTTTTCATCCAAATTAAATTACATTTAAACATAGAAAACTGTGAAAATGTAAAGACAGTAACATAGCAAATGTGCCAAAGTTATGGTATGCATACATTTGCTGACTTTTTAAAATGTCTGCCAGTAGTCACATTTTTGGCATTACATTCACACCTTCAGTTTACTACACAAGAAGTGTCCATCCCAAAGATGACAATTTAACCGAAATGGCAATATTCACCCTCTGTCTTAAGCAGAAATAAACTTTACTATTTACATATCGTTCGTTTAGTTCACAATCCATAAATTCTGACAGTAACTTTGCTGCCAGTTTTCTGTTTCCTATCACAAACATAATAGAGGATATCTGAAGATACTACAGAATTTGCCAATATGTATGGCAGACAGGGTGGTTAAAGCAATATACAATTGCTGTGATAGAGTTCTGCATGTGGTTTGAATCTGCATTTGTAATGCAATTTTTTAGTACATCAATAAACTTTAATTTCTCAGTCTGAGAGTTGGGCCTTTTTTTTTTTTTAAGCTTTTAGCTATGCATATTGCAATACTGATAAGGAAAGCAACCATATCCAATGCAAATAAAGGTACTTTTCACGGTAAAGAAATACCCTCAACAAAAATTCTCAATTTTCATTGTCATTTGTACAACACAGTATGAATCAAAATATTTGTATGGCATTTATAGCAGTACAGTGCAAAGTTGATAGGCCAAATCAATTTGAATGGGTAACTATGTATGTTTGTGATTAATTAGATGCCATCTCTTTAGAGTGGGGGGTTGTAGCTACATGCATAATATGAATCTGGAAGATACATCTGGCACACGCTGAGTTTTCAGTGATGGCCGCTGAGTCTTCAATGATAGCCCTGTGCCACAGAATTGGTTAGCAACATATTGCGATTGGAATAATTATTTAAATTTCACAGTTTGCGCTAACATGGCATCCTATACACACAGAGTTTCAACTGCTATATTATTGGCACTCTGTCATTACATGTAAATTCCTTATATGTAAACACATACCACACACTCTTTGTTCTCGTCATGCATTCACACAAGAGTTATTGCAGTTAATAGCTTGGGATTTTCATTAATGCTGCTGATTGAACTTCCTTTGACGTGACAGTGAATGCTTGCAGCATTATTGCCCGTGTGCGATTCATCAGTTCCTCGACATCACTCTTGCAGAGACCTTCTGTTTTGATTGGTGGGAGTGTGGTGATTATTATGTTACCTGTACAACACAAGACAGAAAAGGAGATGCCTTTCATCCACATATTGAACTAATCAATGGTTGGTGCGACCTGCTCCAAGTGGGTTTGTAAACTGTTGAATTCACAAAAAAAGATGTTCTGGGAAGAATTTATTATAGAGAACTTACTTTAAAATGAATGAGAGTGGTTGACATTGCAGTATTGTATTTGATGTATCTTAGTTAGAATTGTGTCTTTGAGACCAGTTCTTCATTTTTCAAAGGAAGCACTGTGCTGTACAAGAAGGTTAGGATTCTTTCCACCTCACTACTATCAATCTTCCCAACATCTGACACTAGAGCATATGCAGCCCAGAAGAGGATGTTAAATAACTCAAAAAGTTACAATTTTCCTTTATATGCTTACACATGAACACAAAGGTCAGATAAATCCATATACTGAAACTTTAACATAAGTCATGCTATTTCAGCAGGCAAAGTGAGTGCCACAGGGAAAAACTTCTTGCAGACATATGATATCATATTTTATTTAACATTCCATAAATCCACAAATAAAAATAAAGTAGGATATAGAACATGTCAAGAGTAATACATTATTACGTAAATGTTTGGAATCAAACAGACTGATTCCAAGTCAAATACATGAATGATGTTTAATACAGATGGGAACAAAACATTGTGTAACAAGAATGAGAGTTTTCCCCCTTCTCCCTCTTTCTTGACAATGTGGGGCCTAAAAATTCTTCTATTCAATATGTACTGTGCTCTTTCACTGCAATAGGGTGGCCAGAGCATGAATCTGACACTTCAGCTAGTGCTCAAGTTCAAATTATATGCAGCTTCTACTCCACTCCTACTATATACTTTTGTGGAACTGCGTAGTACTAAGAAATTTTACTACAGTGTTTCGTGAACTAATATTTGTAGCTAATAAATGCCAATCACAGAGCTGCAATGTTTTTTTACAATTCAAACTTGGATTGCTGGTTTGAACTCCATTTGGGGCATGCACATATGACTGTGTTATTTCTGTGTTTGTGTTATGCTGTGCATACAAGGCCTTGTGATGGGAATATACCTTGTCCATGGAGTTATACAAAATGTCTACAAACAATATTCAGAAAGGTGGAAAATGAGAGGCCCTGGGCCACACTGGTCTCTAGCACCACAGAGACACACACATGGTTGGATGGATGGGTGGATGTGTGCAGAGACAGACAGACAGATAGACAGATAGATAGATAGATAGATATATAGATAGATAGATCGGTAGACAGATAGATGGATGGATAGATAGACAGATAGATATAGATTGGTAGACAGATAGACGGATGGATAGATAGACAGATAGATAGATAGATAGCTGTTTACAGACAGGTAGGTAGGTAGCTAGATATACGGAAATCAAAAAAACAAAAAAATTCAGAATAATAAACCAAATATTTCGTGTTCCATTTCGGTGATACATTACCCTAACTGTTTACAATTCAAAGCATATGCATTATGATGTTGCTGTTGACAGTTGTAAAATAATTTAAATGTAGGCTACACTGTATAAGTGGAAGAATTAAAATGGCATGAATGAAGCTGTTGCAGGCAACAGTCTGTAAACGTTAAGAGGAACAATGGCCTTACTTGGAGGTGAATGGTCAGCTGCATACTTGGGGCACTTTACACCCACTGACTAAGAGGCTGGGTGAGCACCAGCGCCAGTCTGAATTCTTTAGAGAGAAAATCTCTTGCTCCTGTTATAAATCAAACCTTGATTGCTGATATCCAGCCCATAGCCTATTCACTACACAAAATGAGCTATCCAAATCCTGAAGTCAATTATATATAAAACAACAATGAATGTGCAAATGAAGTAACTAGGTTGTCATCAAATTTTCTCTTGCAGTTTTTCCTTTTAATTCAGCAAGCTGGACGAATGCAGGAGGGAGGCATAGGTGTTCAAGCTTGTCCTCGATTCTAAAGCGACTGGAAAGTTACAGTGAATGAAGTTACTGTACCAATACAGACCTGATTCAAACTCCTTGCTCTTATTATCCAGGAAGTAATAGGATGAGAATATGACTGGCAGGACTGGTATCTGAGCTGCAATGGCAACATGGAAAGCCCCCTTCTTGAAAGGAAGAATATCCCCAGTGTTGTTTCTAGTTCCTTCTGGGAAAACCCACATCTTTATCTGTACACAAATGTACACTCAGATTACAAAACAATCACCATGTCACAAAGTACAGAAGAAAAGTGTCTACTCTACATCTCATATCTTAGACAACCTGTATTTCATATACCCATATCTATATCTTAAAGCTATATGTAATTTCCCAGGTTGTAATCTATATAGACAAGTATTTGCTTTAATTATTTGTAATAATATTCATCACTTACCTTCACCAACTAACAAAGCAGGACAAAAATTATGCACAATTTCTGATTGGACACACAACAGCAGTAAGGTGTTCTATATTTAACTACAGCCATCCCCATAACCTCATCTGTTTGCCTTATTATATCTCTGGCCTCATCGTTCATCAGTACTTTTAATTACGGAGACAAATATTCTGTTATAAACTCTCTGCTCCAGTTCTTCCTTGTGGTGAACTATTTACAGCATTCAGCAACAAGCATCTGAATAGCATCTGATGTGAAACAGCAATGTAAACAGACAATATACATAACTGTCATGTAATCAATGGTGACCAAAATGTATAAGGTAGATACAACACAGGCATAAAGACACACACACTCAGGACATAACATGACAACATTAAGAGAGCAAAAGATAACACTTTCAGCAATACAATTCCCAGTGTTTACCTCTGCCTCTTCCTCTACAATCACTCTCTCATGACAGTTCTGTTCCTCACACAGTGCATCTGTCAACACTATATTTAATCCTATTATGATACGAAATATTGTTACCCCACCTAATTTTATACTTCTGATGCGATATCACAGTCTATGAAACACGGATTCTTATACTATACTGAACTGACTGATTATGTGAGAATAATTTACTCTATTTCAGTGTCATGAAACATTTAGACAATACACAAAAACAAAAGAAACCACACATGATGAAGAGCTTGCTTAATTCGGTAGAGGATTTCACTAGAAGACAGGAAAAGAAAAACACAAATGCTTGTGAACAGTATGGCCAAAAATGATGATAGACTATTATACAGCAGCATATTTTAAGCATTAAGCTGATGTCAAATAAGATTACAGTTTAACTTTTATGGAGTCTGCATGGTTTCAATAACTACACAAGGCCACACACCATGGCCTTGGAATATTTAGGGCATCATCAGAAGAGTGCTCTACCTTGAAAAAATTCACTTCGATAATAAACACTTCAAAAACAAATAAACATTAATGTGCACAGAACATATTAGTCACAAATCCATGTAACAAAGTGAAGAGCTTAACTCTTTTGGGATGTAACATCCCAGAAGAGTTAATTTGTAAATACTTGCCATTATTTTGAATCACTGTAGCACCTTCAACTTTAGGGTCAAGCAGTCCAGGGACAGCCCATTCTTTGACTGCTTGACTTTGGAGATGAAGGCGCTTTGATCCATTGAAATATTGATAACTATCAACATGACATAACATCCTAGAAGAACGGATTCTTCAGCAGCACTGCTGTGAGAACCTCAATTGCAATGAGGGACCTTGTTTATTTATTTTCCAAAACAACTGCCAAATGAAATGGAGGTATGCTTCTGAGCAGCCATGTTGCAAATCATATCTGTACAGCACTTGTCATATCTGCTGTCATGGAAACAAGGAGGTCTATCAGTGTCTGCAGTTACGGTACCTTTGTCTTTTGGTTGTACTTCCAGACAGGATGACAATCTCAGCATGAAATGCTATTTAAAAATTCATAATGGATTAGGAGGCTACCAATAATGGACTGCAGGGTCACAGGGTATACCCATGTTTATTTTTTCCCTAGGCAGTCCTGATGTCTGATTTTTAGCTCTGGCCATTGCTGACTCCCCACACTGAAGTGTTTCATGATTTCCTGCAGTCTTTCCAGGAAAGCACTTGGATGACTCCTCACATGAAAAGCACCACTTCCCACTATGTTGCTGTTTCACATAATGCAGTTTGATGCTCTGACACAGCCAGGAATGTGAGACACATAACACATATACTGTGCTTAAGTTCCACAGAAGCCTTGTGAAGGTTTTTCTCACTTTTTTGACATAACTAGTTGAAAACCATCTTGTAAAGTTGACACTCTTTTTAACACTATACCCTACAAAAACTCTCAATTAAATAATATTTATTTATTGAAGTGCCTGCATATACTCCTGGGAATTTTCTTTTCACTTTTTGGTAAGTAGTTAAAAATTTCTGTTCAATGACACTGTTTTTAACACTGTACCCTACAAAAACTTCAAATTCAATAACATTTATTTACTGAAAGCATTACTATATTCATATAATAATTTAAGTGTGGTTAAGGAAGATATAGGGGCACATGGTGGCACAGGTTGAAGCACTGCGCTACAAGCCAGAGGGTTACAGGTTCAATTTCCGATGGCATCATTGGAATTTTCCATTAACAATCCTTCTCAACACACTATGGCCCTGGGGTAGACTCAGCCTCTAACAGCAACAAGTACCAGAAATGTTTCCTGAGGGATAAAGGCGGTCAGTGCGTATGGCTGACAACCTTGTCACCTTCAAGTGCTGACTGTTATAAAATCTGGGGGTCTCTATGCTCAGGGCCTGTCCAGGGCCATACAGGGATAGCTTTTAAAGGAAGATATAAATACATGGTTTAAGCACATTCTGCAAGATAGAGTCCCTTATGTTATATCCAGGATTCAAATGTGGATAGTGTCAAGATGTGTAGAAGTTGATAAAAATGGAAACAAATTGACCATATAGGACAAGTAGTTGAGAAATGCTTGTTGTAGTGAATGATGTAGAATATGAATTTCAGTACTTCTCTTGTTAGTCAAGACATCCCACACCTGGAATAAATGACAGATTTAAGACTGTAGTTAGTGAAGCAAGCATGTTGGGAAGTGCCATGCATATGAAATCCCATTAGAGTAATGTGTGAAAATCCATACTTTTTAATGGACACTTCTTTGGGATGGTCCTGACTTTAAACTATTCATACATTTCATTTGATAACACTGAAAATTTTGCATAATATATCCTGTCTCCTGTACTGTGAGATAAAATAATTTTTCTATGGCAATATGGTACATAGTGACATGCTGCACTGATAACAGTAGGATTGGCAACACTTACAACTAGCCTGACTAAATATTTGCACAGTGGCTCTTTCCTCTCAGAGGGGATTCTTAAATGATGATCTCTAAAACAGGGTTTGTTACCTGTTACAATCTTTGTTAGATCTACCCACTACTACAATGCAGGTATTACTTTGTTAAAATACAGAAATAACCATGTTATGCTGGGGCAGAAGAAATTGCTGCAATGGATGACACCCGCAGCAGTGTCACGCACAGGGCCACAATATTCTTGTGAATATGTTGGGGAGTTTATCATACTCGCAAATTCTGTGAAACAAGTCAAGATGTGCAATAAATATATACTGCTTGTTTTACATGCATGGTACCTTTATGGGTCATATTTGTTTGTTTGCTTTAAACTGAATTTAAATCTGGTGTATATGTGACTCCTACAGATCTGTTATCAGTTTTGAGGCTTTTACTGTGGTGTGGTTATAGTTCTTCAGTTCTGTGGGATGTACTGCACTGCACTGCACCAATGAAAGCGTGGTGGTCCTGAATGACAGCAATCAACTAATCATTGATGCTGCACTTCATTCCAGAAGATTAAAACCACAACCCTTAAAATTTTGTGTGCAGTTTCAAAATGTTTTCCTGTTCTGACTTAATTCAAAGAACAGTCAGTAACTTCCAACATAATCCTGCCTGTATGTCCTGAGTCAAAAACTTCTAACATGGTGAAAATATTTAGCATGCACATTTATAATGTAAATCAGTGTTGTGGTGAATTGGTGGCGCTTTTGCTTTATATTCAGAAGATCCTGGGCTAAAATGAGAGACTGGCTATTCTGACTAAGGAATTTCCTGGTTCTTCTCATACCCTTTGGGCAAAATCAAGATATACGAACATTTTTTAAATGGCTACATTATAGTTTGCCATCAGTCATGGGCTGTACGTTTTAGCGAATTCCCTGTAGTTATTATTAAATTTTGCATTCTCCCAACTTACAGCTGGTATTTGATATGGTTTAATTTCACACGCAAGTAAAAATCGTGTGTTGCAGATACGGGGAATGATGAGGTCACTGTCACATAGCAGTGTGAATTTATAGTCTCAGAAAAATGTAAGCCCATTAAACCTACTCACACTCACAGCTCACCATGCATGAACCTTAATATCATGCAACATCACTTTGTGCAGTATCATGGGATTTAGTGCAGACTATTAGTCATTACTCTGAAAGTTCATGTATGCACTGAGATGAAGCCAAGTTTCATCACTAAGCAGAAGAAGAGTGGCAGAAGTTTCTCAGTATACACCCCATAAAAGTTCACCTCCCATAAATCCAACCCCTTGTCCATACCTCAGGGTAACGTGGATTTGTACTCTACTCTATCCTGGGTCACTTGGGAGGTGGTAACAGTTGTAGAGGGCATACACTGATGAGGGTTGCTACAACACACGCTGGCTAATGGGGCTCTGGTCTACCCAAGCCAAGGTGGAAGGTATCGTGCTGAAGGCTGCATGGCACTGGGGTAGAGAATGCAGTGTCGTTAACAATCCCCTGGGGAACCAGGCCGCACCCCATTGTATGTAGGCCTTCCGTCCATGTGGGGCTCCGTGGATGGTGACCAAATATTTTCCCCATTTTTCGTGGGAGGGCTCCTTATTGGGGACTCTGACAGATATAAATGAATGAATGAACCATTGTCTCTGGAGATGAAGTTTCTCTCTCCATAGGGACCCTGTTGGGGAACATGGAGGGGGGCTCATTTACCAGGGACTTCGAGGGAAAGGCGTAGAAGAAAGCTCTGGAGACGGGGCCCACTGGGGGAACCTCAGGAGCATGTTGACTGGGAATTTTAGAGATAGTTGGAGGGCTCTGGAAAGGGAGCATCTCTCTTTGCAGGAGCTCTGTTAGGGGGGGCTCCTTTCTGGGGATCTGGAAGGACATGGGGAGGAGGGCTCAGGGGACGGACATCACCCCCTGGGGGGTCCGTTCACCGGGAACTCTGAGAGATAGTTGTAAGGGGGCCCTGGAAACAGGGCATCTCTCTCTATGGGAACTCTGTTAGGGGAACCTGGAGGGGGGGGGCTCCTTTTCTAGGGGCCCTGAAGGTTACAAAAGAAAGGCTTGGGGGATGGCATCTCTCTTTATGGGGGCTCAGTTGGGCAACCTGGAGTGGGCTCATCTACTGGGGACTTTGAGATATGGTTGAAAGGGGCTCTGGAGGTGGAGTGTCTCTCTCTGTGGGGGCTCTGTGAAGGGAACCTGGAGGGAGGGCTTCCTTGCTGGGGACCCTCAAGGATATGTAGAAAAGGTTCTGGAGATGGGCATCTCTTTCCATAGGGGCCTTGTTTGGGAAACCTGGAGGAGGGCTCATCTACTGGGGACTTCGAGAGATGGACGAAGGGAGCTCTGTGGATGAAGCTTCTCTCTCTGAAGAGGCTCCATGGAGGGGGGCTTTGGGGGGGGGGGGGCTCCTTCACTGGTGACCCTGGAAGATATGTTAAGAAAGTCTCCAGATATGGGCATCTCTCCAAGCGGGCCCCTTTCCATCCAAAAGGAACCTGGTATGTGG
>Ga0268261_10001824_pt1 | contig 14974 bp, 12 predicted proteins | sample TergutNc150P1_FD_190353 | JGI IMG/M metagenome (GOLD analysis project Ga0268261, IMG submission 190353) | Nasutitermes corniger P1 segment gut microbial community from laboratory colony in Florida, USA - Nc150 P1 (SPAdes) (version 2) | ecosystem: Host-associated > Arthropoda: Insects >... | reverse complement strand
TTTTTGGGGGGGGGGGGGGGGGGGTGTAGTGGGGGTTGTTGTGCCAACAACAACAACAACAACAAAAATCCTTCTTATTTTTCAGTTGCAATTTCTTTAAGGAAAAACCCTGTCTTGTATTTGGGGAAATATGGTATGGGGTTATGTAATGTTGAATGCCTTGGGAGCCATCATGTATAATGAAGTGGGAAGAAGTGTGGAGGAAGTTTTGTAGCATAATGAAGCATACTGCATTTCTTGACTAACTTGTGAAGTTATCTTTAAAAATGTATGACATATAATGGGGCTTACAGCTGTTTTGAGACAAGGATGGTAATCCTATTCTTTCTGTGTGCCCTTTTTACCTTTCACAACTTCCTCTATCTGCTCTATACATGCACCCAACCACAATGTATGAGTGGATGTTAATTTGTCACATTTTTGTGTATTCATATAGTATTTTGCTCCATGTGTGTATTACCTTTCATAGTTGGGTACAAACAACAGATAATTAAATTGGGAGAACAAATTGGAAATTGAGCTCCTACTAGAAAGAACACCATGAAACACTCAAGTGAAAAGAATGACATGTAATTTTTAATAGCGAATAAATCATACACACGTTTTAATTTTTATTTCTTAGAAAATCATGGTGCACAGGTTATTCAAGGTGCAGAATATTTTATGCAGTATGGTATTATCCCACAGTCTGCCTAGAATGACTGTAAGAAACCATGATGGAATCATGGAAAATGTTCTTCATGTTGACTTGGCCTCAGTACATGTCAGAATCCAGTTATCATGTGTTTCAGGTTAAATGAAGCAGGGGTTTCTGAAGAGAATGAGGCAGTTGGAACCAAGTCGAGTCTGGAGATGAGACAGGAGCGGCTGCAGGCGAGGCTAAACCAACTTGAAGAACAAGCATTGGCTGAGAAACCGTGGCAACTGAAAGGGGAAGTCTCTGCTTCTACCCGACCACATAACGCTCTGCTAGAGGAAATGGTGGAATTTGATCTGACCACAAGAGCAGGTGAGAAAGTGAGAGAAACTGACCCCAGGAGAAGGCTGCAGAAATGTGCTACCATTTGGTTAATTACTTAGTTACATATTTAAAGGAGAGAATGTAATGTACTTCACTGATTTTTTTAGATTATATTTCTTTTAACAATAGTATGGTGGTTCCCTTGCTGCCATGTATTGGCACTGTAGTGAGTGGTTGTACTGTCACAAGGAAGCATTGTACGTGAAGTTATGGCTAGAGTGCACCATTTTTTACAGCCCCCATAATTACGGAACAGACCACTTTCCAGCTGGAAGACATTATCCGACAGCGTGTGAAAGATCGAGCATGGGACGATGTTGAACGGAAAGTTAAACCCATAGAGACCCCTAATGAGTACAAGAAGAAACTTGTTCTCGATCAAGAAAAGAGTAAACTCAGTCTCTCACAGGTTTATGAGCAGGTTAGTGCTGCAGACTGCATATTAGGCCTTGAATTTGTACCATGTAGGAATGCAGAGAGAGGGTCAGTCTGTCCTGTCATGTAGCAGTGTCAGGCAGTTGACCACATTCATGGGACTTGACATGGTCTTGCATCATGAGGTCACCATGTTCTATATATAATCAGTATTTTCATTGGATCTCTGTGGGAGTAGTGTTGGCAGCATGTGGTGTTGCATCTTGTAGGAGGAACTGGACTGCTACACTTACTGGTTGTTTGATAACCCTCCCATATACACTCTTCATTTTGCACAGACATCCTTATATTCACATTACCTAGTTTTTGTGTCACATAAGTGTATGCGTGCTTAATATTGTGGTATTAAATATAAAATATTGGAGTACTATTGTTATAAACAGTTACAAACACATTATTGAGTTAAACTGTCACTACCATGCGGTAATACCTGGAACACGAATTTTCTTCATGATCTTCCTCCCACAGGGCATCATCTGTTCTGTTTATATCATTTAATACACAGTACTTTTTAAACTTCACACTGGTTTCTGTTGAATTGTTATTCCAAGCAGTCTCAATCCACTGCCCAGGCAGTACTTTATGGTGTTATTGTTTCCTGTTGGTGTTTGTGGGCTTTTCTCAAGTAGTAGCCATTTCTTTTACATGTGATGTGGTGGATCTTGAGTGGTTTGTTAACTGCCACATGAAGAAGCTGTGACTGTAACTTCCAGTATGATCATGAGATCACTGTTTAGGTTAGAAATTAAAGGTTTTTTACTTCTCTGTTAACACATTGTTCAATGGATGTGATACTTTGGCTGACTGTCCTTGGGAGTGGGGTATGCAAACTTGGTCCAAACCTATATTATTCCATTAAAATTGTAAAAACTCTTTTCTAAATTGATTTAGTTGCTGGTACTTGGTATAAGTAATCACCTGAATGTCCAGTATTATTTGACTGTGTGGTACCTCTCGAAGCAGCTGCCTTTATGGATCAGCACCATGCAAAATGTGCAGACATGCCTCACATCCTTCCTTTTACTACATGTGATAGATAGTTAGCAAGGTTTCTGGGGATACATCTTTTTCCCAGGCCCATCATTTGGCTATGTTATGTGTCATCCTTTATAGCCAAAAAGCTGTGGTGGTGGATCATGGCTCAGGGCATGGGGTGCTAGAGTTCTCTGCACATCTTCTGTATCCTGAACGTCACTGTTTCCTACTCCTGCTTGCATTTGTGCCCAGGTACCTGCTGTTAGGACTCTGTACACATTCTTTTCATCCTCAGTGTCATTGTCTCCTCCTCCTGCTTGCCTCTGTCCTCAGCAACCGGCTGTTAGAGCTCTTTGCACATCCTCTTCATTCTGATTGCCGCTGTTGCCTGCTCCTGCTTGCATTCCTGTCCAGAAACCTGCTCTTAGATTTCTCACCACATCCTCTTCATCCTGAGTGTCACTGCTGCCTCTTTGTGCTTGCATTACTGTCCAGAAACCTGCTCTTAGAGTTCGCACTTCAACCTGAGTGTCACTCCTGTCTCTTTGTGCTTGCATTACTGTTCCGTGACATGCTGTTAAGAGCTCCATGCAAGTCCTCTTCATCCTGAGTGCCACTGTCTCCAAATTTTGTTTGCATTCCTGCACTGAAACCTGTTGTTAGAGCTCTTAGCACATCCTCTTCATTCTCAGTGTCACTGTCTCCAAATCCTACTTGCATTCCTGCCAGTAACTTGCTGTTAGAGCTGTCAGCACATTCTCTTCATCCTGAATACCACTGTCTCCTCTTTGTGCTTGCATTCCTGCCCAGTCATTTGCTGTTAGAGCTCTCTGCACATCCTGTTCATCCAAAGTGTCACTCTGTCCTCCTGCTTGAATTCCTGCCCAATCACCTACAGTTCTAGCTCTCTGCACATACTGTTCATCCGGAGTGTTACTGTCTCCTCCTGCTTGCATTCCTGCCTAATCACCTGCTCTTAGAGCTCTCTACACATTCCCTTCATCCTGAGTGTTGCTGTCTCCAAATCCTGCTTTCTTGCATTCCTGTCCAATAACATGCTGTTTTAAGAAGAAATTTCTCTCTCTCTCTCTGTCTTAGGATATTGGCCTGAATAGGGTAGAGCTTATAAGACATGTTAGAACCTGTTTGCTCCATTTCAGTGTTTTTCTGAGAATGGAGTAATGCATGAGGTAACGGGCTGTGCTGTCACCTCTATCGTACCTGTTGCACTCATTGGTACAGGATGATATTTTTATCTTTTCCACATACCTGTTCAGTTTGTCTTGCATTGTAGCATTGTGGACAGTGCTTACAATTATCATTTCATTCTCTTTTTTGCAAAGGTGGAGTAACACTTCCTGGCAGGGCATACTCTCTCCTGCCTTCGGCTTCTTCCCTCTCCTGAACAAGTTGGCAGGGAACCTTGTACAAGCTCTGATTTTACCACATACCCTGATACTTCTGGAGAGTGATTTTTGTAGTATTGTTACTCTGCTGTAATAATTGTCCTGATACATATTGGGCTACAGATCCAAGTTGGGCTCCCACACAAAAAAAAATTGTTCGAATGCCTTTCTGATGTCTTGCCTCAGCAGTGTAGATTTGCATATTGTTTGCATATTCCATGGTGGCCTCATACCATACATACAAGTATTCCATACTTCCCAAGTCTTCCTAGATTATGGGTTATAAATGCTAGATGGCTCCTCCATGGGATCAAGGCTCCATATAGTGACATCTTTTCTGCTAGCTTGTTTATGGTTTTTGACTTTTCCACATGGCAATCCAACACTTACCAGACTTTAAAATCTGCTGTTTCATCTAATTCAGTTCTGGCAATGTGGTGCCAAAAATTCCATATTTGTTCCCATCTGTACTTACACCAAATGCATTTTGCTTATTGATGTACATGGGTTGCATTTGATGGAGGGGATATATCATGTGACTGATGGAACCGGTTTTATCCATTTTTCATTACTCTGTTAAAAAATATGACAGAGGAGACAAAATATTTTAAGCCTCTCCTTGTACATAATTTTAACCAACACCTGTAAAATTATACACTGGTAATACCACAACATATTTGTGTTTATAATGACCAATTTTATTGCTGTATGTTTTAAAGAAATGTTGGTGTAAGCCCCCTAAAGATGACAAGATAATAGCACTGAAACATGTAGGAGCTATGTAAAACATACACATGTATTTTATAATAGCCCATTTGTTGATGGTACATGAGTTATGTATGCCTGTGGTTACATGGCATTGTGTGATATCTCCAGGAGTATATTAAGCAACGTGAAACACAAGAAGCTGCTGGGGATGATGGCCGCCCACAAGAGGAACTACCTGAGCACCATGTAGTGCGGACCATGATGGCTTCCCTTTTCTCGATGCTGGATGCACTCTCCAATTTCCATTTTACACCTAAACCAGTAAGTACATTGCTGAATAAAATAGCCCATAGGCCTGAGAGGTCCTATTTGTTTACTCTTCCTCCTGTCAAGGAGTTTTGCTCTCAGAGTCTACAGTTGCTGTTGGCCTCTCCCAGGCCTTGTTTCCACTTTTATATCACTAACTCTAATCAGACTTTCCTGTCCTCCATGACATGATTTTTCCTTCCCACTTTTATTGAACCAGCCACTTCACTCACTTTTGCCATGAAGATGGAGGCAGTATGATCCTCTGAAGTGTTGGTACTCACCTACCATGCTGCAGAGTGTTATAACTCAGAAACTGTGAGGTGAAATTGTGCCATAACACTCTACAGAAGAGCTTACGGTATTTTTATACTAAAGCATTTATTTTGTGAATACCCTCATCCATCTCTTACACATTTTTGGGCACAGAGCAGGCTCAGACTTGGCTGTTCACACAATGTGTGCCCAGTATGTATGTACCCAATCTACATGAATGTTGCTATGTTGACTTGCTTGGTGTTGCCAAATATTGTGGCTCCTTTGTATTTGTGAGGTTCTGGGTTCATATCTTGGTTCAGAGACTTGTTATTTTGATGAAAGATTTTTTTCTTGCTGTTTCTCAGGCTCCGGTTGGTTGGGTGGTCAGTGAGTTGTTGGCCAGGTGGATAGTAGAACCTTAACTTTGTCAGAGTCCAGGTAATTTTCAGATAACAAAACCTGAAACCTGCAAAGAGGGATGTTATATTGTGTTAGCAGATTGGGGCTGTTGGCACCTTAGAGGCATTTGGCAAATGAATCTAGATGTTTGGCAGGAGAAACCTGAACACTGATCATAATTTCACTTTGTAAAGTATATACGCTGATTTGAGATTGAACCCATGCTGTATATTGAGATGTGTAGTATGATGTAGCTGTGATATTGTCACTAAAGATCACTGAATATTTTAATTTGTAGAGGTATATGATCAAATACTGGTAGAGTGAAATGTACTTGGCGACAAAGATGGCAACTGCAGTGTACACAGAAATGGAGTAACTTAACATGATACATCTAAACCCTGAAATCCAAAAATACACTTGAGATACAGGCCATGAAAACGTAGGAGCTTTAATGAGAAGTCCATAGTTCCCATACTGTAGGATGCACCTGACTATAAGACACACAAAGATTTTGGAAGTCAAATTTAAGGGGGGTGCCCCCCCCCCCCATCCTCCACATTTGAAGTACACATCCACAAATACTTAACTCAAATGGCAGTGCAGTATGAAGTTTGTACTGGTCATAGAATGCTGTAAAGTCTCCTTCACCATTTCACTCATCAGTACTATTGCCATTGTTCAAACTTTCTCTTTCGTTAAACAGAACATTGTTTTCAGTACCATTACTGATCCTTCATTTGTCGAAAGTCTTCAAAGCTATGTAATGGGTCACACTACCTGCCTTTTTGTAAATCTGTGATACCAAGCAGTTGTCCCAGTGAACTTGGTGAAGCCTTGTGCAACAGCACATATTGCTTGAAAATTATCATTTTTAGACAGAAATTCTGTTGTTTCTGTGGTGTCTTGTCCAGCTGTCACCTTTGATTGTTGGTTAGACTGTTTTGCAGTATATATATATGCAACGGTAGTGTTTAATCTTCACTACCTTCAGTACTTCTTCCTCTTGCCTTCTCCACTGATTTTTTTTTTTTTTTTAATTTGGAGAGGGATCCAAATGTCTTGTGGCACACTTCAATCGCATTTAATAAAAAAATCCTTGTGTGTTTGCTACATATTCCATTAGAAGAACAAGTTGCTTTTTCAAGAAACAGATTATCTCTGCTTGCTACTCAAGAGACATGTGCTGCTGAGCAGCTAGTGTGAGGAACAATGACAAGAACAATGAAGCCTTCTCTCCCTCCAAGGGTGAGTCATGTGATAAACCACTGTTATCCTTCCAGCAAACATTGGAATCTCAGGTGTGTTGAGGATCATACTGACACAATGTTGAACCCTTAATTTGCAGGAGAATTTTATACAGTATTTTCCAAAAAAAAAAAATTGTCATAGTTTCTGAAAAATGTGATATGTTTAACTTTTGTGTTGCAGCCAGCCCCAGAAGTGAAGATTGTTAGTAACTTACCAGCCATCACTTTGGAAGAAGTTGCACCTGTGGCCACCAGTGATGCTGCTCTACTAGCACCTGAGGAAGTAAAGGGTAAACATGCTGAGATTCTTTTTGATGTCTGCGCCTAATATGAGTTATTTAAAACATTCTATGGTATACCAGTTTATAGACTACATTCTGATGGGATGTTTCTCTGTATAGTTTGGTAGATGAGGTACCAAGTTCAGGGTGAAACTGCTGCCTCTATAGTTATCCAGACTGCATAACATCATATCTCAGGAGACTGTAGTGTTGATCCTTAGCATTTTAGAACCTTGTATCATATGTTGTAGTTCATGTTTCTGTTTCAGGATCCATGTGGGGGAAATAAGCCCTAAGATATTGGCATGTGTCTGCAGAATTTATTGGTACACTTATAAGACACCCAAAAGTGGACTGACACTATTTTACATAGCATTCATTTAGAATAAAGAGCCAAGATAGTCCAGTTAGTTAAGAGACTGTTGTGAGCTGAACAACCTGGATCAAGTTCTTGACTTTTATCTTGCTCATTGCTTTGTCCAAATCAGCCGGTTTCCCACCCGTATAGTGAATGAATACAATGAACACTTTTCCTGATATTTCTGAGATGGGACTCAGGTAGTAACAAGAACAACAAGTGCTTAGAAATTAAAGTGGGCTCTGTATAAACCTAAATTTTACCTTTGTTAGATATGAAGATGTTGATGAGTAAACAGGAAAATGATATACACATGTGATTACGTATCTAGTTTACACACCTCTGAATGGAGAGTCCAGGCCAGCAACTTCCCTTGTCTGTCTGGGTTGGCAGTCTAGAGTGACTGGAGTTTTAGCTTGCATACATGACCTAAGTGGCATAGACAAATGTTGGTGTTGACTTCACTTTCATATAACCTTCTGAAGGTGTACACATTATTGTTAAATATCCTTTGGCACTGAACTTTGTTGCACAGGAGTACCCCATTTATATTATGCTCCATTGTAACAGAACGACCCAAAGGGGATGTGATTGGTAAGGAGGAGCGTACCTCTTCTGACAAGAAACGAGAACGTCGACACAAGAAGCTCAGACAGAGGGAGCGGCAGCATGAGCGAGAGAAGAGGGAACAAGCCATTGAGAAACTGCAGCCAGGACTAGGGAACAAATACAGCAAGGAAAAGGCAATGCGAGACCTGGAGAAAGTTACAAAGAGCAGCAACATCACACAGGTACATTTGGCATAATAGACTGTACCAGTTTAATGTACTTGTGCTGTGTTTAACTAAGGTGTCTGTCGACTGCTGTATAAGGACCTCTTTATCCACTAGTGCTGAATACAGCATATGCAGGAACTATCAGTCCATTTTGTCTACAAGTTACTAACAATCCTGGCACATCTGCTCACTGTTTTTTAATTATATTGAAAACAATAAGATGTATGGAAAAATGTACTTGGTATAAATGTGTTTATTTTTCTCTCTCTGTTTTGTTTGAAACTTTTTTTTTGCTCCCAGAAATATGTAGAGGGTTTTTTTGAGGTGTACGCAGGAATGTGTAGATCTTCATATAATGTGTGTAAGCATTTAAAATCCCACCTGACCTGGATACATCTGACAGTCAGCTGACTGCATAGTTCACAGCGAGCACAGAAATATGTCGTAACTTGATGTAGTGTTGTATTGTAACATCCTTTGATGCCTGCTGGAAAACGACAGCAAGGTGGATTAGCCTGCACAGCGAACCGAACACAGTGAATGTTACAGCAACACCATCCACACATGCGAATCCCTGTTACGTTGCGGCAGGATGTTCAAGTCTCTCTGCAGCCTTAGTTGCTTTAAAAGACAGACATTCACCTTGTTCTCCTCTGAGTTCTAATATTGCTGCTTACAATAGGCTTACAGTTTGGACTGAGTGAACTGTACAGGTATTCGACCTGTATGTTTAACTACATTGTCTTGTTGAGATCTGCGCTGTTTTGGGATATTACACAGTGTATAGTGGTAATTCCTTACCCCTGTTTTGGGGACAACCTTTCAGTCCCATCTTCCATCGTCAAGATCTTGACCCATGAAGATGGAACCGACAGGTTGTCCCAGAGAGTGTTGGTAAGGAATTACCACTATATGCTGCGTCATATCCCAGAAGAGCACATCTCATCTACTTTGTGGGAGAAGCTTGAAATCTTATATTGTCTTGTTGCCTCATACAGGTTGTTGAGAAGGCTAATGCAAAATCAGTGCGATCATCAACAGCGTTCTTTAACAGTCTACAAGAAGAGGTCAAAAGTCATATTAGCAGGAAGACTTCAGATGGCATCCCTGGTCAGCTGAAGAACGTGAGGTCTGCCAAGAAGCTGAAGTTGTAACTTGCTGGCTGCTTGTGTAACATCTCGTTAGCATGTCGGAAGTCCTCAGAGCAGGGACTAGTGACTGAAGATGGGCCATGACACCGTGGAGTCCATTATAAATTAACCAGTGTTTCAGAAGAATTTTTCTACCCAGAATATGGGGGGCAGTAAATTTGACCACCCCACACTGGTGAATTTGTATGAATGTACAAATTGCCACCTTAAGAATACAGTATTGTTCACAAATATGGGTAAAGTTACAGTCAAACACAACTTGTAATGTTTATATTGCTAAGGAGTTTGTACATAGCTTGTCTCAACAACGACATGTTTCGGCCTTTTCATAGGCCGTACTCGGTTGATCACTTATCTCTTATAAGGTAACTATACAATATACAATGTTATGCTTTTGTACGAGATCTCGTGTTCATCCATAAAATTTCCATTTAAAATGATCACAATGACAGTAGAATTAAAAGTTGTTATTATTAATATAAAAAAGTATATAAGCTATTAGTTGTTATGATCTCGGAAGGGCAGCGGGGTATCAAAATTAGGCAGTATCCCTGTTTTAACTATGCTGGTTTCTTCCTAGGTTTTCCGCAGTGGCGTAATAAATTGGATGTTGCGTAGTGCCATAATAAACGGTTCCTGAAAGATACTACGCAGAAGTCAATGCCTGACAATTTATGAGAGTGCATGTTAACCGCAGGTGGTTGAAGAACATATATGTATATATACGGTTGTTTAGTAGGAGGATCCAGGCTTGAGGCTTTGTTTATGCATGGTACAATACCTATTTCAGACATATGGTGTATGAAGTGAAGGATCCCTTGGTTGGCTGGTATATTTGTTTTGTTTTTATATATTGGAGAGGTGCTGATTAGTGTGGCTATCTTTGTTGATAATGGTGATATTTCCTGAATCCTTATGGTAAAGTTTCAGTTATAGAAAGCACTTTTGAATAATTTCTTGAGATCTGCCATATTATTTTGTGTATGTGAGTGGGGAGCGATGGTGTGTATGTGTCGACCCCTTGTGGAAGACTTTTTATATTATAATAACTTTTAATTCTACTATTATTGTGATCATTTTAAATGGAAATTTTTATGGATTTACACGAGATCTTGACAACGAAAGCATAACATTGCATATTGTATAGTTACCTTATAAGGGATAAGTGATCAACCTGATTATGGCCTCTGAAAAGGCCTAAACATGTCATTGTTGAGACAAGTTATGTAAAAACTCTGTAGCAATATAAACATTGCAAGTTGTGTTTGACTGTAACTTTACCTATATTTGTGATCCTATACAACACAGCGCGGATGGCTCACCTGAAAACAGTATTGTTCATATTGTGGGTTGGTCACACAGGCCATATTGGTATTTTTGTATGTAAATTAAATTGAGTGCAGGAGCTGATTTTCATCGGAGCTTTTTATTCTGGACATGAATGTCATTCTTGTAAGTGTTAACTTTTTGTCTTCTTTCCTTCCTTGGTGGAGAGAAAGTAAACATGAGTTCACCTTATTGACTGTGTGTCAGTGTGTCTCCATTTCAGCTATTGAACCATTTTGTCACTTTTCATGAAATTTGTTATGCATTCATGTCGCTGGAAGGTACCACAAAGGTACTTCTAATTTCATACAGCAGTTGTTAATACAAAGTGGATCTGCTAACTTTAGAGGTGGGAGCAGTACTGGCTCTTATTCTTGCAATGACACTGGTGTTTATTTTGCAACTGCTGCCCAGTTTGTAGTACCCTTCAGTACTGTCACAAACATAATGCACTGAGTTCAGCCACGTGTGAGGAATTAATGTTCCGCATATTGTAGTCAGTGTGGCATTTGAAGGGTTTGTCTAGGGTCATGAAATGGTGTATGTTAATGGATCTTGGCAAAGTACACAACTCTTCATAGAGTTCTGAGAGTGTAAAACAGCAGTTATGGCAACTGCGTGAGATATATATGTGCATTTCTGTTTGATGGTAATAATGAATTATATGCTCTAAACTTTGGATGCACATAAACAGATAATAGACACACACATTGTATATAAATGTCATTTGTTACTTGACAGTTGCACTCCTAGAAAAAGTTACAAAATCTTTAGCGTATGTCCTACAGTTTTAACTGACAACATTAGTACCTAAATAATAAGTTTTTTCACAAAACTGACTGTTGTTGATTCTGGCTCCTCCTCCACCTCCAAATTCTGAAGTGGTGAGGATTTGATGATGCAACCAGCATATTAACCCAAGAACTAAACTGTATTCAATAGTGGATGACAACCTTCAAATTACCTTCATATGAGAATGGACACCAAACTGTAGGGTAGCACAATTGGAAAGTAGGCTGTATGATTTCTGCTATGAATTCCTTGTTTTTGAACCTTGAGTGGCTCAGTGTACTGACTTGGCTAGGGGTTGGACAACCAGTTTCATTACCTGCAGGAACAGAATGTGGCGCTTTGTCGGCGTCATGTCACTCATTGGGGGTCACCTAATATATGGGATACTGTAGGGTTGTTATGGAGTAACAACTACAGTACCAACATATGTACAGATATTTATTGAAGTCTGGGTAGTCATACAGTAGTGATAGTGGTTGCAGCAGGAATGCCGTGATTACAAGCGTATCTGTTGCGTCGGAGGATTCGTCAGAGGGCCGCTGTGAGGGGAAGCAGCTAGGTGCTGGTGTGCTTGCTGGCTGAGCTGGTTAGCGGCAGGACTCGCATCCGTGCTGGGTATGGCAGGCAGTGATGGTGCTGTGGGTTGCGTCTGAGCGGCATGGCCTCAGCTGAGCGGTAGAGTGCCCAGTCCACACTGGGCAGCGTGGCAGTGCAGTCAAACGATGTTACTCCTTCCTGATGTTTTACAAACTGATTACTCCTTTCTGATGTGTAGTGAGTGAATGCTGATTATAGGTTTGAGAGGTCTCCTTTTATACTGTGCTCCTGCTGTTCCTCCTGCACTGCCATTGGTTTGCCGGCATGGTCCAGTGAGTGGCTGTCGATTGCTGAGGACCTCAAAGGGCCGTTTCGCTGAAGCAGGTTACAGCCTCTCGTAGTTTTGACTCTGGAGCAGTTTACAGACTCTCATCACTTGTTTTCGTGCAAGCCGTTGCGTGGCTTGGTGAAGGGAGCAGTATATTGAGCGGAAAGAGGAAGGAGAGAGAGCAACTGTGAAGAAAAGTGGTTGCTGGATGTATGGGGTGACAGAGAAAGAGAGTGAAGGGAGGGAGGGAGTGAAGCTGACCACCTCCTTTTTGTGGCAAGGTTTTAGGTATGTGTGGTGGTGTACTTACACTCTTTTGTATTTGTTCAGGGCATGGTGCTGAATTAACCTACTGGAGCCTAGTATACTCTGCAAAAGACCAGAATTTCAATGGCTGCCTGTTACTCTGCGTGTTGTTGGCCAACAACTGTAGTGTCCATTTTTCTGAGCATCACACTGTACATCAACTGTAGTTGTCCTTTGCCACCAAAGGGCTAAGCACAAAGATTTACTTCTACTTTTTTTTCACTGATTTGTGTGGTATTTCACTTTTTAATTTAGTGAAGAGTGCCTTGAATGATTTTTCTTTTCTAAGCTATGAAGTAGAATGTAAAACTGAAGGAAGACCTATGTGGAAGGAGTGTAACACTGATATAAGTGGTCCAGGAATATAGAAATTCAACATTAAGCTGGGAAAACCTGTAATTGGGGGTTTTTACTGCACCAACATGCTTGGGGAAAGCCATATCATTCTGGATCATCTTTGTCATATTTTGCCTTTTACTTGTAATTGAAAAGCTAGGTTCCCTACATGTATTCTTCTAACAGGTCAAAGCCATTGACCTTATGATTTTTTCCCCTGTAAGCATCCATACCTGCAGATTCATTTCTCTTTATTACGTATTTCTCCTTTTGATTCTTTATGTCATGTAGGGATCTTTATGAATATGCTAGTACAGTGAAAGCTGCTTATAATGGAACCACAAGGAAGCAGCCTTCCCCCACCATTTCAGGCAGGTTCCATTAAATACAGGTACTTGAAGCTGAATTAAAGATGTTTGAGACTGTGAAAGTTTTCCGCTAAAGACAGGCTTCTGTTTGATCCATGTTTTGTTTCAGACAGCTTTCACTGTATGATGCCTATTGAAACTTCAGTGCAGAATCACTTGTTATTTACAACACTAAGTTTTAAAACTCCACCACAAAATAGAGACCACAATAATAAATACTTGGTCCTTGCCTTAGCAAGCACATATTATCTGTATAGTAATCTCTTATCTGGCAGTGATATTTTTGCTGTTAGCCTGTTGTGCCAAATATAATCAAAATTGGTCTATGGGAGGGGGGGGAGGGGTTAGGCAATGACAGCTGACACCTTTTATGTGAGGTAGTTACCTTTCATGTGCATGATTACCACCGTTACTGTGTTTAGTGCCACATGTACACTTCTGCCCAAGAAACGACTAGGTTTTAAGAATAATTGCAATGTTTAGCAGATGTGTTCTGTGTGAAGTTCGTGCTGAGGAAGAAGAAACAGTGGATTGACATTGATTGTCATTGATTACTTTCTGTTCTTTGTGAGGTACAAGCTTAAGCTAAAGGAACAACTGAGCACTGACAGATCAAAGAGTTGAGCTTCCACCATGTGTAATAGAGCATAACACTACCAGATGGTAGAAATCCATTATGTAAAATTAATGCCTGGTTTGCACTAAAAGGAATGACTGATGAAAGAGGCTGTGGATTAGATTGTGGCATCAGTAATGGACACTAACTGATATTATTATCCTTTTATTATTATTATTAACTGCAAATGGTTTTATACCTGATGGCAGTGTGCTACAATGCCAGACAGTACAATACAATACAGTACAGTACAAAATAATACAATACACTAACTCACATCACAAAATAACATACAACACTCAAGGCAACCCTCTATATGAAAAAGAAAAGAAAAGGAAAAAAAAGAAAAAAAAATAGGAGGGAGAGAGAGTCAAAAAAACATATTATACCCTATTAAGACTCAGAAATGAGTAGAATCCAAAGTAGTTGAATCAGTATTAAAAACTGCTAAGTATACTAAACAGTGAGTAACCTGTATTAAACAGTACTCAATTTCACACACTTCACCAAGACGTACACCTCACTACCCTAATATACACTTCCCTTCCCTTCACCACAATTAGCTGATCTTCACCCCACTTCAGTTCCCTTTACTTCACTTCACTTATCACTTTCTAACCCCTGTTCTAGGAAATATGAGGGGCGGCTGATAAGTAATGCACACAGTGAAATATTTTGCCAACGGAGCAAAGTAGCGATGCGCGCGCAGTGTGTCCTTGTAGCCACAACCCTCCTGCACAGCAGTGCAAAGTTTCATTCCTTTCTCTACACCGGTTCTAAAACAGTGCGTGTTAACATGGAGTCGTGTTATGGTGGTATGTCAACGAGATTGAAGCAACGTGCGGTGACTGAATTTTTAAGTGCTGAAAACATAAAGCCAGCTGAAATTCATCGCCGTTTACAGGCTGTGTATAGTGAAAACACTGTTAACAGAACTACAGTAAATCGTTGGGCCATTAAATTTCGTGAATGTGAACCAGGTCGTGCCAATATTGTTGACCAACCTTGCAGTGGAAGGCCGGTTTCCGTGACAGATGACAA
>Ga0268261_10001823_pt1 | contig 14975 bp, 9 predicted proteins | sample TergutNc150P1_FD_190353 | JGI IMG/M metagenome (GOLD analysis project Ga0268261, IMG submission 190353) | Nasutitermes corniger P1 segment gut microbial community from laboratory colony in Florida, USA - Nc150 P1 (SPAdes) (version 2) | ecosystem: Host-associated > Arthropoda: Insects > Digestive... | reverse complement strand
GCGACGAGCTGATCACTCGTCCAGAGGAGTCCTACCGACTGTGCTGCGTCGTTGTGTGTGATCTAGAAACATCAAGAATGGGTGCTCCATATATATATGACATTAGTCGCCTAAGGGTTAACCTACTTAATTTCAACAACAAATATGAACCAATTATTTCAGTCATAATTAATATTTGTAGGCTCTATCCCTACCACAATTCATTGCTTGAAAAACAAATTACTTTGCATTACCAAAATCAGAAACTTACAAATCTTTATGCTACAAACATTTTGGAGCACTATACACCACAAAATTATGTTGCCAAATTGAATATATTTCATGAATGGCAGGTCCAACATAATGTTACTAATGGTCCTTGAATACAGGTTTAGTGCCCACATTGAAGGGTACAGACCTTGGGGTTGGTGTTATATTTTATGGCATTATTTGTCATGCAGAAGGATTTGGCCCACTCTTAGTTCAGGGTTGTGACCGTATTGTCACTCTAACCTCCTGTAAACCAAAAACATGCTCTAAAACATTGGGACTTAACATTAAATTCGTGACATCTCTTTTACGGTTTGACATCGGAAGTGGTCCTGAAGCCAGCCCACGCTGGGTGCAGGGAAACAATTGTCTGCAGGCCTTCATACATGCAAGTTACAAGACAGATGGTGATGCTAATGGAGAGGCAGTGGTGATAAAATTTGCAGTGCCATAAACAACTGACTTTGTTTTTACTAGATCAAGCTCATATGAATGACATAAGCAGTGCTAATAAACATGTAGTGACTGATACCACTGCTTTTGCAATCTTGTTGGTAGACCTACAGTTATGTCTCCTGTGACCACCACACGTGATATTCACTCGAGTGGAGTTCATGCTCCCCGACTAAGAGATTTTGTCAGTCACAATAAGTAATTCAGATCTGCCCCCAGTATAATTAAATCTGTACATTACAGATGGGGCACAAATCACATAAACTGATACTAAACTCTGGTTCTGAAGCACGATTTCAAGTTCCTGTCATGGTGTGAATGAGGTCTTGCTCTTCTGGGATGCTACCCAGTGCTGACAGAGAGTTAGTTAGTTAACATTTTGGGACAGCCTGCCAGTCCCATATTGGACTGCTTGACTTCTAAAGATGGGACCAACAGGCCGTCTAAAAATGCTGGTCACTAACTACCAACAATCGCTGTGTAACATCCCAGAAGAATGAAAACCACCTCTACTTCTGTTGCTTTTACAAATGAGTACTGGCAGATATTGATCAAGTATGATGAGCGTCATCAGTCTGGATGACTTGCAGGCTGGTAGAAATTTGCCATGAAGATGAAGACAGCAGTTTTCTCCAACGTATTGTTATTTTGCTACCAGACTATACGGTGTAACATTGTATTCTTTGTTAACACCAATGTGAAAGCCTCAAATCACACACAGGTGACATAAATTAACAATGTTAATCAAGTGCCTTTTTCTGCTAACACTAAATGGTTCTTCATCCAGTTGGTGGTATTATATTGCACATTGGATTAAAAATGCAGTTATACTGAAATGGGTGAAGTCGTCACTGTCCATGCCATGAAGGCATACTGGGAGAGCAGAGGTATTGCCCCTCTCATTCTTAATCTCAGCACTGGGTGTAGATGAGTGGTCAGCCTGATGCACCAGGTAGTTTACACTTGGCACCCACTGAATAGAAGGCTAGATTGACCAAGAGCTTGTCCAGATATTTTGGATAAGGCAAAAACTCTTGTCCCTGACAGGCATCAAACCCCATATTATCCAGCCCATAGCATAGTCACTGTACTGACTACTCTATTTCATATTTGCATTAACTTTCGTCTACTATAAGCATAACACTAATTACAGATACAAAAATTCACAGAATACTAGAACTAAATACAAACAACAATTCAGCACCTCTAGTTTAAAACTTAAATAAATATATTCCTCCAGACAATGGGCAGAGTTTCATTAAACAGGACAACTTTTAGTTGCTTCCAGACTTTACAGAATATACTCTCAAAATAACCCAAAGGACATCAGCATACATAAAAAAGTCACAGTGGTTTAAAGAAAGAAGTCAATGGTTACTATGTACTGACAAGTCATAGCTACAACGGTTCTAGACAAATAACTCACAGGCACATAATATTTAATACAGGCTATGTTGAAGCACTTTGTGGCATTTCCTGTGATAATTCTTATGCCGTTATGGCACAGCTGAGTTTCTACATCCATTACTCAATGCAAGACTTAGTTCAAGGTAATACATATGCTTTTGAACAGACTTGTACAACTGGGCTTGCTTATGACTGTGAGGGAACTCATAAAGTAAAATTTTGGGATGATGGCCATGTCAGCAGATGGTTAAAGCAAACCAAAATTTCACAAACTCACTCCATCTCTTTCATCAGGTTCTCAACACCAGTGTTACCAAACTACACAGCACAGCTACACAAGGCCAAAGTTCATGTAGACTTTATGAAGCCTGCATATTGAGTCATATAAGAACCCTGATGATGGGGGCAGTTGGCCTCTGCAACAATGGCTTACTTAAACCACTTGATGTGGCTGTCACTCCACAAATATATTATTCAGCTTAATCTCTCTTTAGGCTTCAAGATATTGAAAATATATGGTTGCAGAATCTAACACTATGATTATTTCCTTTGTAACAAACAGCAGAGCTCACTCTAATCTTAATTTCACTATCATGTACATTTAAAGTCTCATACTGCAAACAACTTGCTGCTCTGAAAGTTTCAGTCCTAAATATACCACCAGCCATACAAGGACAAATCCCTCCAACCTGGACATTCTACAAGGTGACAACATAACCATCCATACTACATATACTTTGCCATAAATCAATGAGGAATGTATAGATAACACTGCGCATGATACATCCTCAACTTAAATGCAGGTGAGTGGTCAGCTCGACTTCCCCAAATATGTTTAGCCTCAGAAAAAGAGTCTGTAAGATCTACTGGACAAATACATGAAAAATATCTTAAATATAATGAATGTCAGCATATAAATGCACCCAATTTCTTAGGTTCTTGTAGCTTGTAACATTAGCTTTTGAGTATCATCAAGTCATTATGTTGAAACTGTTATGTTTTTGCATACCCTACACTTACCATCTTCCACATAAATGGAGATCATGACTGCAGTGTATGCTGCAACAATGAACAGTTTTAACAAATGGCATGGCTAAACCCCAAAACCGTAAGTCACCCATGTACGTACATTAATAAATAAAACAACAGTAAAAAAAAGTCTGTACAAATCTTTAATTAATTATCAGTTTCAATACTTATCAGCATTTAGGTTTTGATATTCACGGATGCATGCTCGATTAGCGTTTATAGTTTTTGGGAAAGGCATCCCCATTATGTTACAAAACACTAATAAGTAAAACAATAGTAAATGGAGTCTATACACAATTTTAATTAATTATCAGTTGAAATAATCATGTACATACATGGCTATTATAACCACATTCTGCCCTGAATATGTAGAACAAAAGTCCATCAAAATTCTGTTAACTGTTCAATCCTTCTATGTAGTTCATTCCTACCTGTAAAATGAAGGCAGTGCGTTCCTCCATAATGACAGTAACCATCTAATATAGACTACACAGTGTTATAGCTCAGGTAGCTACAATCTGAATTCTCAAATCTAACATCACACACAAGCACACATACAAAATTCTTAAGCATTCCAATTCAAATAAAAAATTCTGGGGTCCTCTTTCAAAATACATATGGATAAATAATGCATAAAGAAAGTAAAAAAATAGGGTAGAAAGTCAGGTCACAGCTGTCAAAGAATCAAGCCAGACTCGCATTGCACAAGCCGGGCTGAGAAGGCTAGTTTCTTACTGTCAAGATTTTCTAAAATCTTCCAAAATTCTGAATTGAAACTCAAGAGGCTCAGAGATGTGTTTTTCTGCTTGTTGCAGACCTCTCTCAAAGCTCACTGCAATGCGAACCTGCCCAAACTAACCAAGGATCCACACCAACCTGTACATTAATGTGGCTTCTCTTGACACCAGAACTGGAAACACTCAATGCAGTTTCCATAAGGAGGTTGCTACACCTGCGCTGACGACAAACTTGGTGTGTCCGTGTGCTGTTGCAGGGTGGACACTGTCCACAATTACCCACAGTCATGCAGCCTGAGCATTTTCCACAACGTTTACGCTTTTTTGGCAACCGGTGTTCAACCGTGTTCATTCCTGAGAGTTCTTTCTGGTTAGAACTTTCTTCCTTTTCAATTTCTTGTCTTTGATCTAGCGGCTGTAAAGCGTCATTCCTGTTGTTGTTATTACTGTCATAGTCTTCATCACCTACTTGGTCCGTCACAGAAGGTGATGGACTTCCAGTCTTGCTGTTGCACAAACCGTGGTAGGATAACGAACTTAGATTTCCAGCTGAAGATGTTGCAGGTTTGAATACTGGTTTGGAATCGAGCCAGGGCTAAAATGTGAGAGTGGAATCAGAAGGCAGGGTAATGCTATTAATACAGTTACTTGCACTAAAAATACACACACAAACATTCCAAGTTTCTTGCAAAAACAAACTGCATTTTAAAAAAATAACAAAACACTACAATTATGCAACACTGAAGGCAAGCTGCAAATGTGGTGTAAAAGGAAGTTTCCAACAGCTACAAAGATATATATAATGAAGGCAAAATTATTATCATCCATATTTCCAACAGAAAATACCATAATTATGGAAAGTCGTTCAGTCTGGTGAATCTAGTGAGAGGAATTTTATGCAGGTTAGCATTACATATTCTTCAAATTTTAAACCACAGAAAGCATTTGGGGGGGGGAGTATATTTTAAGTAATTTGGTTGACAATGTGTGAGAAAACCAAAATAATATTCCTAAACAGTGCTTACTGCAGTCAGCAGTGGTAAATGAGGCATATCTAATACACATATATATATATAAATACAATGTTTTTGTCTCCTGTTTCCTACCATGCACAGAACAGAGAACATCCAGGTAAGACAAAGAAATTACATTCCAGGCATAGAATGGGTATTTCATATAGTTCCCAATATATCCCCCTACCACTATAAACAGTGCGTTTCTGGGGAAATATGCCATACTTCAGGAGAACGCTCCTTAGGTTAAATTACATCAATATAACCAAAAACACCTATAGCCAAAGGTGAATGATTATGGAGACAATGGTTAGAGACGTTCTAAAGAATAAGAGCTGTCAGATGTTCAATGACTACAGAACACATCTTAAAACTAGGAGGAATTTGTAGTTACTGTAACATTAACAATTGTACTTATCATCTAATTAACTTCTGAATAAGATAAAGACATTGATTGAGCATAAAAAATTCACACTAGCTTCATCAAAATCTTCCTAAGGGTTCCAGAGTACTTTAAATAGCATACTCACCTTCACATGGCCGGACTGGGTTACTGGCATAAGGATGGACCTGCGCAGTGTAAAGGTAACACAACATGCCAAATATGTACAGTACATGGACCACAAGAAGACCACATTTTTCTTGTGTGTTTCCCCATAACTGTTTGATTTCGGACATAAGTGTTTTTAGTTACATCGATGTAATTTTACCTACGGAACCTGCTCCTGACATATGGCAAATTCCCCCTGAACCATCTCCCCCCCTCTTTCTCTCGTGTGTGTAGGTCATCTGGCAACTTAATGGAGTAACTTCCGGATTACATTCCTGACATCATATGGAGAGAAAAATGTCACCTGTATCCACTTCATAACCATTAAAAAGCTAAGGGATTTTGAACTTTCAGCTTGCCAGTTTCAGCAGGCTCCCATACCAATGCCTATTACAACTGAAAGGTGAAATTTACACAAACATTTTTTGGAAAATGATCCACTAAAGCTCTTAGAAGACATTTCCCTCCACATACGCCACAACATGTACTACCAACATGATGGGGCGCCTGTCCATTTCGGTACGTGCACTAAAATGTGTTTAAGGCAGCCATTTTGTACATTTGTTGTAAATGTACTGTAACACTTTGGGAATTGTGTGGACCATGCATTTTCGATTGATTCTACTTTTATTTAACCCACAAATGCACAATATGTGATGCTGGCCAAAATCAAATATTGTGCATTAATTGGTTACATAAAAGTAGAATTTTGTAATGCTGTTTGAAGTAGAATACTATGTATTCCACTGTGTTTTTTTGTGATCCCCCCCACCGGCCCCATCCCAATTCAATCACATTTCAGAGTCCTGTGGCTTTGTAATGGCCACAAACTGAATGTTAATGTGACATGTTTGACTGGGTATGAGGTCAGGAATCTAATCCTCAAGTCACAACATAAAGACACAGAACAATATATATATATATATATATATATATATATATATATATATATATATGTACACACACACACACACACACACATGCGCATGCATGTGTTTGTGTGTGTGTGTATATATAAACAAAACATGTTTTAGAATTATACTTCACATGATGTACTACTTTGCCTTTCTAAACTAATGTCTGATATAAAACAACAATTTTCCTCTACCAATTGAAGTATCTACCCTTAAACATGGACATTAATCCATGTACCAACTTGTACAAAAATAAAATTTGGAAAATACAGTTTAAAAAAGTCAAATAAGAGTATCACAGTTTGCATGAGTCACATTACATGCTATTCAAGCTGGAATTCTGGATAACTGTAAAGTGAATCCACAACATCAATCAGTCAGTATTACACTACACCCACAGAACAATTTCAAAGGCACATGCTGGGAAAAGTGTCAGGGTTACACATTACCACCCTACACAGGAAAGAATGTTCTTAACCTGCAATAAATCTATTTACCATAACTTTCATGAATATGGGATAGTTCAGTCAGTATACTGCCTGTACTATGGGCTATATGCTCATGGAATCAGAGCAGGTACTTTTCCCCCCTACATAGCACCCAGATAGGCCCACAGCCCACCCAACTTCCTATCCAACCAGTACAAGGGGCTATTTACGTAGGTGTAAAGGAGCTGGGGCATAAAGCTAATCATTGGCCTCCAACTAGTGTTGCGGTTCAAAAGGTGTGGAGCTATACCTCCACTTACCCACATTTCTTTATGGCATGGTGCTTATTAGGCAAAGGGAATACCTTTACCATCATATTCATCTCCCAATAAATCATATATTTTAGCATATTTGAATACAGTAACTACCCATGTTCTATCACAACACAGGACGCCTGGGCCACATAATGCAACTGCAATTCATATTTTGTTTTTTTAATTTCAATGTCTGTTATTTCTACATGTCTCATCACAACCAACTGATTACAGCTACAAAAAATTAACAGTCCCGAATTCAGTTCAAATTGCGTTAGCTCAGTCATTATAGCAACTAGACTATGGGCTGGGTGACCAGAGGAGCACGAATTAACAGTAGTGACAATGATAACAGTGAGGATGACGATGACAATGGTCGTGACGATGACGTCAACAACAGCAGCAGCAGCCATTACACTTCAGAACCACATGTGAGTTTGTGTACTCATAGTCTTCCTTGTCTGGGCAGTACATGCCCTCAAAATATAATTGAAATAAAAGGTAAGAAAAAATTCTAATGTAATAAAAGCTCATTCACGTCTGTTCATCCATCATTCTGAATGCCACATGGTACCACCTCAAAATTACATAGTACACAGCAATGTCAGTGAAATCTTTATAGGGAATTGTTTATGTTATTGTTTCCATGAACAAAACTTGGCAAATTACAACTAATTTCATAAAATGTACCATATTTTTAATGGCTCTAAGTGCTAACTGGTTACATTTCCCTCATTACCCCTACCCTCAAAATTTCACAGACCTATATCATTCAAACTCTATAGCATGAGAACAATTCCACTTTTCAAAACCCTAAAATCCTCAAATTAAGTTGTGTCAGACTTCTTCAAGATGCAGAGAATCAGCATATAAGATTATGCATCCCCTCTTCATGATGATCAAATCACAAACACATTCCTAGATGAGTGCTATCTTTCTCCAATTATATAAAGGCAAGACAATACATGTACAGGCCTGGACAGACCCTGAGGGTTCCAGGAAGTTGAAGTTCCCAGATTTCCAAACAATCAGCACATTAAGGTGGTAAAGTTGTCAGCCCTACACACCAACTACCTTTACTCCCCAGAAAATACTCCTGGTAATCACTGCTGTTAGAAGCCGCAATAAGCCCAGAGCCACAGTGCATACAGATGGATTAAGTGAATGAAAAACTCCAAAGACACCATCAGGAATTGAACCTGCAACCTTCTGGCTTGTAGCTCAGTACCTGAACCAACTATGCCACCATGTGCTCCCTCTCTAATGATATGCATCTTCATAATTAAGTGACAACTTCTAGGAGAGCCCTATATCAGAACTGAGGTTTCCGCAATGCTGCAGTCACAGCCATGAAAACCACAAGTCTCAAATAAACCATGGTCCTAATATTTGCTTATTCCACCCTCTTCCCCCCCACCTTCCCCTTAGGGCTTTTCAAGCTCCTCAATCCCAGTGGCTATTCCCACACAACTGGCTCACATCCCAAATTAGTTCACTGTGACCCTGATGAGAAAACAGTCTGGTTTCTCCAGATCATAAGTAACAACCTACCAAACTACAAGTCTACACTTCTCAGCTCAATGACTATTTATAAAAAGACTAGTAAATAACAAAATATTGCCAATACAATGTTTTATCTATACTATCCACATATATAAATAAATCATTTAAAATATTCATTCAACATGGAAGTACATTACTTACTGAAGCAGACTTCGCTCTTTTGTAGTACACTGGCATTACTGTCAGTTTTGCTAGCATGCGATTCCATGTGACTTGTACATTTAAAACAATAAGTATCAAACAGACCAACTATACAACATGTTAACTGTCTCCCAAGTTGACTTTTCTGTCCTTTACTGTTGAACTACATTCACACGAACAACTAGTACTTATGAGGGGACTAATGTTTCCACAATATGATAAGATGTGTGCATGGCCACGTCTCACACTGGAGATGGACATCATTGCTTCCTCCAAGCCTCAAACATTATAGGATAAAATACAGTATTCCAACACAGACTGTAAGATCTCATACTGTTGCATATGTTATTACTGCTCACTCTTCAGTGATAGTATATAATTTAATTATAAATACAGAAAAAACTCTTGCTGTAAGGCTGTACTTTTAGTGTTTCGGTTCTGGGTTAAGACTGGAAGAGGAAGCCAGTTTCATTGCTGTAGAGCCTACTGTACAGTCACATTCTGTTCAAGGAGGCCTTCAACAGCAACTACTTTCCTTGGGTGGTTCACCACAGCAAAACAAAAAGTCTGCTAGTAGACCACATCCTGATCTACCTCAACATGGTTCATATATACATAATTTATTTTCCAAAGCTAAGCACAACTGCACCAAGGGACACTTACAGACTTATCACACAGCAATTTCATATGTTCTGTAGTATAAAATAAGCCAGTATAATGACCGGCAGTGAAGTGGGTGGAATATGGAAAGTGCCAGGCATGGCCTAAGTTAAAGTACCAAAACTTTCCTGTCACAGCTGAGGAAACCCATCGAAGATCAAAGAGGAAATCATGAAGCCTGCATTAAAAATTGCGGAAGTTTACAATGTACGCATAACACAACAAATATGTAGCTTTACATGTTCTGTCTTAAAAAATCAACAAGCTGTAAACAAAATATTTTGTCCATGCTCCAAGTCATTCTGTCTGCATTGTAAGTAACAGCTATATTTACAGAACATTATATGCAGTTCTAATAGATACAGGATTGCTCTTCAAATCTTGTTCAAGTACAAAATATCTGTGTTAAACACATATGTAGCTACTGCCATGTTCACACACACACACACACACACACACACACAACATACCATCATAAAGGCCTCCTAACTACAGAAGCAGCCCATACTGAATCCATGCAATTAAATATCTCAACCTTGTAAGTATTTTAGCAAGTTTGCAAGCATTACAGTCACAGGTTTCATGATGTGTTCCCAGTAAGAGTATCCATACTAAAAATCCACAACACATGTTCATGTAGTCCCATATACAGCAGTCAAGTCTTTTCAACAGCTTACTAACATCAAAACAGCCAGAAAGGCAGACATCTTATAGCTACCAGATATCCTCAAAAACAATACACATGCAGTTTCAAACAGAAAGTGTGCATCACATAGTTAGGTAGCAAATTCAAATTGCAACAAACACATATATTTTATTTCAACACCATCACAGTCATCTTCCTGTTACTTCTTGGAAAAGCACAGGATATCCAAAGTGCTTTCACTGGATCCTACTCTTTGCCAATTTCCATTTAACTCCACTCTGTGTTTTGCTTTCTTCCAGAGCTTCTTCCCTGACTGTTCCCTTCCAAGTTCTTCTTCATCTTCCTCCTAACTTCTTATCCTTTGATGATTCCAGTCCAGTGCATCACTTACCACTAATCCTTATTTTCAGGCACACTTGCACTGCTGCACAGCACCTATTACAACTGCCTTGCTCAGCTGTACACATGTAACAACTTGAGAAATGCTGAATGCATCTTCAAAAAATGTGACATTGGGGAGTTCTATAAAAATTAACATGCCATTCAAGATACACTTACAATGGACCATTTTAATAGCCACTGTAAATGATGTCTTATCTGCATTTCTATACACATGAAGATTAACATCCCTGCCCTGTGCATGCACACCTCTTACCATGCTTTGAATAAACATGCAAGTCAGAAGAAGAAATCATTTCAGCTCCAGGCACCCAACAGATAAACTGGAGCTTCAGATAGTTTGTACCTACCATATATCCTACCAAGAGTGCTACAAGTGTCCATAATAGGAACTGTACATCAGCTGTAGTATTTTGCTAGACTGTGTAAAGGAGCGAATGAGTCATGGTACTTACGCTATGCATAAATTTTCTAACTTGTTTACCTTTAATATTTAGATATTTGTAATAATACCTCCAATTTATCCTCACCAAAACTTCAATGTATACAAGACTAAAACCGGAATATTGACCATCAATTTCTACTTTCTAATCTACGAACAAGAGCTTGTGTTTCAGTTGGGTACAGGTACCATCTCAACACACTGTTGCAGTTATGACAGATATATGAATTACAATAGCCATTTATATACAACCCAATTTCATTGCTCACCAATTAAATAAGTGTAACTTGTACTTTTACAGCAACATGTTTTTGCTGGATAAGCCTTATTATCACTCCATTCAATCTCGATCTGCGCATATTGACTTCTTCATGGAAAAGGTGGAATGAGCAGCAATGAACACACAAAAGTTGATACTTGAAGAAGCAGTTGCTCATACCCGGAAAAAAATTCTAAAGACCTCTTAAGAATTGTATGTGCTATTCTTCTCTGCATATCTGTGTTGACCATCCCTATTTTGTAGCCCATTACTGTATGCACAACACACCATGGCAAAGAAGATTGAGAATTCATACATCATTTGCTTATCCTACAGTAATGGGTAGTTTAACGCCTCAGGAAATTGGTTTTACCTGTTGCTGCTGAGATGGAATGGGTTTGTTATGGTTACCGCTACCACTTGAAGTCTGTGGGCTGCTCCGTTGTACCATGTCTCCTTCACGGGCACTCCCATCACTCCCTTGTTGGGAGTTCTGAGCACATGTTGACATATGATGTGGCCAATGTCGTTGCTGAAAAGCAAATGTCATGAGAAGCTAATTCCTGACACAGTGGCTCAGCCAGTAGCATCCTAGCCTCGTACAACACAGGATGGTTGATCTGTTCAAATACTCTGCTGTTGCAGTGTGTATAGGCCACATATACCTACCTATATGACCCCAGACATTACTAACTAGATGCAGGAGTGCTTCATGAGAAGCTACTAATTGCTGAGCTAGTTACAAAATTCCCCAGGTTTTAAGAAACCACATGGTTCAGTACCATGTTCACAAGGATACACCAGCATAAACCATGAACTCAGACCACAATTTCACAACTTAGTCCTCTAACACCCACTTAAATATCATCTTCCCATCTACACCCAGGTCTCCCAAGTGGCCTCTTCCCTTAAATTTTCACATCAAAATGAGTTTCTCAGCATGCCACATGCCCCGTCCATTATATTCTCCTTCATTTGCTGAACTCATAAAATTTTATGGCACACAATTATTCACTTCTTCCACATACCTCATAAACACTAATTGAAAACATGTATCATATGCAGTTCTGCAGACAGAATGAACTTCACATCAAAAAGTCGTGCTTGCTTTCATGTTTTCTCCCATGAACACATTATATGATCTAAACTCAGTATTTAAAGGTCTGATTGTTGTAAATTAATTAGATTCTTGATATGAATAACATCAAGTCATGTAAATATTCAGTCTCAACATGCAGGGTGTTCAGAATGTAATGCCTCCATATTTGTATCTCTACATCCAGACAAAGTATTGAAAAGTAACAAAATAAACAATATAGCTCAGAATGTGTACTCTTTTTCTATGCCTCATTCTTCCATGTGGTGTCTCTCTAGTTTGATACAATGCCACCAGTGCTGAACAAGTTTTTAAACCTGTCTGTGCAGAATTCTTCAGGCTGTTCTCCTAAACATTCTCCTGTAGCAGCTTGAACTTCTTCATCAAATATGAAATAGATTCCTTTGAGATGTTTCTTGAGAACTGCAAACAACCAGAAGTCAGATGGTGCCATATCTGGGCTGTAGAGAGGGTGTGGAACAACTTGAAATTCGATGCTCTCTATCGCTGCTGAAGTGGCAGCAATAGTGTGGGGTTTGGTATTATCACGCAGAAAAAGCATCAACTTTTTTTTTTAATGAATGCGACTGATTTGCTCTTTCAGCCTCTTTAGGGTCTTTGCATAAGTCTCAGAGTTGATTTTCATCGATTTTTCTTGGCATAAGTTCAAAGACTTCTTGTCTGTTCAAATCATAAGTTGTACCGCCTTGCCTTCCAGAAAGTGGCTAGTTGTTCAGGTCCAAATTTCTGCACTATCCCTCAATCTTCTCACCCAACAAAGCACAGTACTTATGTCCAAAGTATCTTCACCACAGAAAGCCAATAACCGCTGGTGAATTTAATGGAAGTTTCATTTTTGTGCATCAAAAACTCAATAACAGCTCACTGTTTGATGAGGTTCAATACGGTTGAGAATGTGTTATCCATTTTAAACTGAATACAATGCAAACCATTATGTTTACCAAGCTGTACCGCACAGCAAACTGAAAGTCAAGGAACAGTGCACAAGTTGGGACAAGTACCATGTCAGGATCACAAAGTTTGCATGAGATACTTGGGCAGGGGTATTACTTTCCAAAAGTCCAACCATTAATCACTATACCCTGTATTGAAATATCTTAAATCAATTCTCAATAGTCATCAAAAAGTTAGAATTCCATTTGTCTTTTCACCAGTTCAATGGAATTCCTACTTTCACGGGAGCTCAAATTAAAACTGTAAATTTTCCCACAAACAACTCCTTACACGAAAAAGAGGTGCATATGACAAACTCATTCAGATTTACTATGTACCAGTATTACAACATTTTTCAACATAACATCTGAAGTTTTCCAGATTCAGGTTGTGCTCTTTTAGGCTGTGAAATGCAGTCATGTGGGTAGATACAATATCTCAGGCAGTCTCAGCGGAATGAGCTGGGTCATGTGGGAAAGATAATTTGGGCAGCTCCACCTAATATGAACAGGGAAAACAGTTTCTTTTCAAGCAGGTCCTGAAAGCCTAATACACATTCTGAAGGAATGGAATAAGGCTGCTCCCCTATAATTTGACAACTGTTTCCTCTCTTGACATCATATTCCTTGGCTCTGACCCTAATAATGACTCATTTCCCACTTTTCCTGTAAGCAGTGGCCCTTTCCAGACCATCTTCTTGTACTTACACATTCACCACTCCTAAAACCCAGAAAGGGTTCTCTTCCCTGTCCTCCAGCTGCAGTTAAAGAAGTCACCCTTCTTACATAACCTGGCCACATCTAACCCCACTGGCTTCATGATGAAGGCACCTGCCCAGACTACATTGCATCATAACCCAGGAGACCACAATCTGTAACCTTTGATATGGTGAATATTACATTAAACAGAATGAAAAATTATCTGACCCTGCACAACGTAACATGTCTAACAATATTTATTTTGTAACAGCAATTCCATATCTGCAGGAAACATCAAGGTGGATGTGCAACACAAAATAAGAGCACAGGTGTCTGCAAAATATGTACTGCACTGTATTAAGTACTTATTTTTCGCTTTACTTCACTGTACTTCACTTGCACAGTAACAGTGGTATACAGAATCTCACATTACCTGGCATGGGTAATCACAGTATGAGGTGTTCCAGCAGCAATAGAATAAAGCCTCTTTGCCACAGTTGGTGCACCACTGTTTCTTTTTTGTTTCTTCCACAGCTCTCTGTTTTTCCAGTTCACACTGCCGTATAGTCTCTGCAATTGCACGCTGTCTCTCACTTTCCATACTAGCTCGCATTTCCATCACTATCAGGTCTGCAAAATGAAGAGGACATTTGACTGAGCAAGCTAGCTCAAATGGTATTGTTTTTGACATATATTAAAAAACTACCAAGTTTAAATCTTGCAGAAGGAAGCAACTGGCCTCAGATTTTTTAGGTTCTCAGGCTCTCCAGGCAAATGCTGTGATGGTACCATATACTAGGCTAAAAGTGCTTCTTTTCCACCCCTTCCAGTTCATTACATTAACCCTTAACCCGCTAATGTGGAAAATATGGCAAACTCCTAATAATGCCAGCAGATGGCAGATGGGATTTAAATCGGTGTTTAAAAGGTTAATCACATAATGCCATGAGCTAAGGTACAGTAAGTAAACAAGTGCGTGCGTGCGCGCGCGCGCGCGCGTGCGTGTGTGTGTGTGCGCGCGCG
>Ga0268261_10001822_pt1 | contig 14976 bp, 14 predicted proteins | sample TergutNc150P1_FD_190353 | JGI IMG/M metagenome (GOLD analysis project Ga0268261, IMG submission 190353) | Nasutitermes corniger P1 segment gut microbial community from laboratory colony in Florida, USA - Nc150 P1 (SPAdes) (version 2) | ecosystem: Host-associated > Arthropoda: Insects >... | reverse complement strand
ATCCTGGAGGGATACTTGTGTTGTCAATATGATTTCCACAATTCACGATTCAACAATGGTTGATGTTCCATGGAGAAATGAAGAAGTAAAGAAAAAACCTATTTGTATTTTTCAGTATAATATGTTCATGAAGGGTGTTGATAGGGCAGATCAGTACTTGTCTTATTATTCTCTCTTGAGAAAAAGAGTGAAGTGGCCAAAGAAAGTTGCATTTTGGCTTATAAATTGTGCACTTTTCAATTCTTTTTGAATTTATCAAAAGCTAAACCCTACATCAAAAATGAGATACAAAGAATTTCTGCTACAAGTGGCAAAAGACTGGGCTACAGATAAGGTGGAGACAGACACAGATGCAGCACGCCCAGGAACATCAACCCAAACCCCTTGTGTGCCTCATGAGGACCCCCCTGGGAGACTTTTGGGTGATATGCGAAAACTTGTGCTAGAGAAAATTGTTGGAAGTGAACGGGGTAAAAGAAAATATCCTGCTAGGAGGTGCCATGTTTGTGCTGCCCACAAACAAAGAAGTGAAACTCGGTACATCTGCAAGTTCTGTTTAGTGCCACTCCACAAGGGGAAATGTTTCCAGAGGTATCACACCCTCAAGCACTGCTAGGGTCTTTGGTGAGTCTTTCCTGAAAATTTCAGTTCACAAAAATAGTTAGCAAATTTGTTATAAATTTTTAAAAAACACAGTATAAAAGTTGATTAAAATTGTTTAAACCCCGGGAACGGGGGTTTAAACAATTTAAATAACCCCGTCCTCAATGAGTTAATGGAGTGCTTCTTTTATGAGATTAGAATGTTATAAGTTGCAGTGTGGAATGAGATATGTATTGGTGTAATTTGTTTATGTACTGAAAGCATAAGGATTGTGTCATGTATTGGTATTGATTTGTGTTTGTAATTTTAAAACAGAGGATTGATACTGTCAAAGTAGAAACAGATGTGAGCATTGATAATGAAGAGGATGTCATTGGTATGGAAACTGATGAAATTTGTATACCACAAGATTGTGAACCTGAGGTGAGCCACATTTTGAGATGATTTTGTGGTAGTTGTGGTTGTTGGTGTATATTTTGTGTGTGGTTTTGCACACATGGAACTGCTGAGATTGGTTAATTTGCAGTCCTGTTTGTCAGGAGCTTTGCATCTATTACGATGCTAAGAGTTTGCACAGTATTTGTAGGCGCGCACAGTCAAAAACTGTTTCAGAGCACAATGCTGGCTGTGAATTGTACCGTTCACACATTGAAACTAAAATATTAGCCATTAATGTTACTTTCAAATGAGCCGAGAGAATAATTATTGTAGTTGCTACTGATAGCCGAAACAGAGAACAATAATAGCAGTCCTGCTGACATGTTCTTGCAGTTGTACTGCAGATTGGATCTGATATTCTTTTCAAAGATCTGTCATGTATTAACAAATTATGCTGTAGGTCTTGATACCCACTGTAAGTTAATTGCCTTACTTTCCAGTGTTTTGTATTGGTTCTCATATCAAACGACAATGCACTATCAATGGAGTGTCCATACAGTGTTGCTGTGCACATTTCAAATGAATAATCCTGATGTCAGGCAGTTTGTATAGCTGCAGTTGAATCTTGCATCAGTTTGTGTGGCATAGAGGAGATGAAACACCAGTCACAACTTAACCTTTCACAGAAATTATGTATTTGTCAAAAATGTATTAAATCCTTTGTCCTGCACAGCCATCAGCTGGCACTTTCCCTGAAGTTCATATGGAATTTATTTTTTCAGACTTTGAATTTCCAATTTTGGTAATTTGATTTTTTTTTATGCTTCTGTTGGTTGCTTGTTTGCTGCTTGTGGATTGTGCTTTGTTCCACGCTTTTGTCTATGGCTATACAGTTATTAGAATTATCTTTTTTTGATAATTTTACAGGAGAAAATTGATACAGTCACAGTAGGAGGAGTTGAGAATGTAGGGGAAGAGGACTGCATTACAATTAAAACTGAGCAGCATTACATACAGTTAGTGCGGGTAATAAAGACTGAACAGGAGGTGAGTGTTTTGTTTTCAAAATAATAAAATAAAAGTAATTATAAGCAATAAATGTTATGACAACTTTGAATATATTTCCATAATGAATCTGCAGTCAACAGCATAAACAGAAGGAATGTAATTGTAAATGGAAATGGATGCTAAAGTATTAATATTTTAATGCTAATTTGAGCAGATGTGTTTATTTACCGAAACAAATTATAAAAGGGGGGAAATGTCACCGTAACAGTCTGTATCACAGTTGGATAGCGAACAGTGGTGATGGTGATACTGCACTGTCAGAACATGTAGCAAAGGTTAGAAACAGAACATTGACTGCAGTTATGTGCAGTTCAGGTGATGATAGCATTCAGTAGGCTGTATGTTACTGGGCAGTGTGAATGTTTACTGCACTGTGAGCATGGCTGTTCAGTAGACGCAACACAGTCGATGCACCTGATTACTGTGGGATGTCTGGTGATGAGAGAGGTTGGCACTGCTGCAGTATGAGTTGTCATATTATGTCTGCGCAAGTCTGTACCGACAGCTCTGTCAGTAGTCTTCCTGTCACATTATGTTACCAGTATATATTTGTGACCACCAGCTGTAGATGCAGTGACTGAACACAGACAGTAAACAACAAATGACATCATTCCATTGTAAATACTACAGTTTCAGCAAACAACCTGTCTCCCAATCTATGATTCTCCACTGCAAGGCAGGTTCATGCATTACAAATGGTTGTATTGTTTGTGTGTTTTACTGTATATAATGAGAGCACAGCTGTGACTGAGAAGTGTGTGGTGGTTTACAGAACAGCATGGATTTAGGGGAAACAGTACCATCTGTGTGCAGTAAGACAGGTCTAACTGTTTCTGCTGGTGGAAGTGAGGTCAGTGATATAAGAGCGGAGGAGGTCTTACATACACAGAAGGAGGAGGAGGAGGATCCTTTGGCAGTAGCGTTACCAGCAGTTACGGCTGCTGATACGGTATGTTATGTGTGTAACATTGTATTGTTAACAGTGGTGCAAGCTTGTACTGTGGCATCTGCATTCTGGCAGTGTGTTGTGTGGTGTTTAGGTGTGACTTACTGTGAAGACGGAGGCAGTATGCTGCTTTGAAAGCTTGGTACCCACCGTGACATTAAACACAATAACATGTAAGGTCACAGTATGAAGGGATGAGCTGAATGTCTGTGTGTCTCCTCTTAGCCACATGTGATAGGTATGCTGCATGTGGTTTCTCATCACTGTCTGTCTCTCTGTATCCATGTGTCTGCCTGAGTGGGGAGAGTTATTGCTGAGAAGCTAACAGGTTTTCAGCTAACCAAGAAATTCTTGTATTGTATGGAACCTGAACTGTCTTTACCATATAATAATGGAAAATAAAATTGAAATATGAAGATCATTAAAATCAGGTAAAACTGGTTTTAATCATTTTAATATGATTTTAATGATCTAAATATTTCAGTTATAATTACAATTCTAACCATATCAGCAAACTGTCACCAAATACATTGACATATAAACTGCACACATCAAAAGAACAACAAGCTCCATGAAGATGGCCAAAAACTGAGGCCGATAGACATGGGAGGCATAAACATTGTTGATATTAAGTAGTGTAGATGTAGGGAATGTTTCCTACCATTTGATGCAGATGGGTGGGTCATGTAGCATGTATGGGGGAGGGGAGAGGCATGTACAGGGTTTTGGTGGGGAAACCTGAGGGAAAGAGACCACTGGGGAGACCCAGGCATAGATGGGTGGATAATATTAAGATGGATCTTCAGGAAATGGAATGGGGTGTGACTGAATCATGCTGGCTCAGGATAGGGACAGGTGGCAGACACTTGTGAATGCGGTAATGAGTCTTGGGTTCCATAAAATTTGGGGAATTTCTTGCCTAACAGCAAACTGGTTAGCTTCTCAAGAAGGACTCTGCTTCGTGGAGTAAGTAAGTGCTTGATTCATGACAGGAATTCCTGGGAGGCTTCTCTGAACATGGGAATTTTCCTAGAAGTTCTGTAAAAGGGAATTTCTTGTAGTGAGTAATGTCTAACATTTTTTCACGGTGGAAATAAAATGACTGGTTTTAAAGCATAAGATGTCACAGGTTTCTGATGTAGCAGAGAAAGAGTATCAAGAACCAATGGCAGATCAAGTAATAACAATGGAACCCAAGTTAAATTTATGTCTTTTTGTTGAGTGTTGTTCACATTTAACAAATATTCATTGTTTATGGCTTCTCTGGTAATCTGTATTCATGAAACAGTTGGACTGTGGAGAATGGATTTTGAACACTCGTTATAGTAAAGTCTCAAGCAGTTTATCTTTTGTTACTTGGCTTGTGAAGTACCACTGTCACTTGTGAAGTGCCACTGTCACTTGTGAAGTGCCACTGTCACTTGTGAAGTGCCACTGTCACTTGTGAAGTGCCACTGTCACTTGTGAAGTACCACTGTCACTTGTCATTAAGTCTGGTTTAAGATATGTTAAATCCTGACAAAATTTGAGAAAGACAATGATCTTTGAAAAAAAAACCGAACAGGATAGGTTCATGCAATACTTGGTACCATTCAGTTCAGAATGTTGCATGTACTGATATATAAAACTGACATTGTTTGTGTCATTTTGTGTGGGTTTGAAATTTGGTGTCTTCCGTCAAGAGAAGAACATGGATTGAGGGTTTGTGACAGCAGGGTGGTGAGGGGAATATTGGATGTGAGCGTGGGTAGGAATAGAGGGATGTAGAAGATTCTGTAGTGAGCTTCAGGTATGTTACATATCACCAGGTATTATTAACATAATCATAGCAAGGAAGATGATAAATATGTGGCATTTAGCATGCATATAGTAAGTAAGAAGGGAGTACAAAGTTTGCTTAGAAAACCTGAACAGGAGGAACCTCTTGGTGGACTCAGGAGTATTATGTAAATGATATGTTTGAAAGAAATGGGAAGGGAGGATTGGATTTTTTTGTTAGGCTTAAGATAGGAGTGAGTGGAGGGGTCTTCAGTACATTATAATCTCCGACAATATTCACGGACAACTTTGTTGGTACATTGGTACAGTGAATATTGTGTTCACATTTTTTATATGCAGTTTTGTTGTAATGCCCATCACCCTTTATGTTTTCTAAAAGGCAAGGAATTTCTTGACTAATGGAGCAGCCATAACTGTGTGAGGATGACGTGTTGTGCTGGAGATTGCATGTTGGACATGTTTTTAAATTGTTTATATAGAAAACACAAACAAACAGCTATTATCAGTTTTAGGCAGTGCAAAATGCTTACAATAGATGTGTCCTTTTTCATGAGATGACAGAAGGCAACCATGATTTGTGTGGTGGTGTTACAGAACTGCATGGTGTATGCAGATGGTGAAACTGGTTCCTGTAGTCAGACAGTTGTAACGTGTGATGTTGATGGCATTGAAGAAGTCAGTATTAATGTTCAAGAGTCCATAGATATAAAGGATGAAATTCCAGAAGCGTTAATATTTCCACCAATCAAGACTGAACAAGAGGTAAGGCTTTGGGTTGTGTGTGTGTGAGGTGGTGGCAGCTTATGCTTTTAGGCCATTTATTGCCCCAAAAAGGAAATTGTGAAATTACATTTAGCTATTTCCTGCTTTGTGTTATATTGTGGGTGCCATATACCTTTTGAAATTTGGATTGCAATCCTGAAGAGAAGGGACTTATTTGAAGTCATAGCTATTAATGGAAGGAAAATATAGAAATTTATTTTGAAGAAGTAGTTTTGGAATATGTGGACTGCTTTTCTGTGACTCTGAATGGGGACCAGTGATGGTCTGTTCTAAAGGCAGTGGTTCAGCATAGCATTTTGTATATGTGTGGGTAACTTTTTTATACACCAAACAGTAATATCAGCAGTTAAGAGAGTAGAGTTTGTTAGTGATAGGATGTCATATGTAGTTCTGAGAGGTCGCTGGTGTAATACCATTGTTCTGAATGTGCATGCACTGAGTGAGAAGAAAAGTGATGATTCAAAGGACAGTTTTTATGAGGAATTAGAGCAAGCTTTTGGTCATTTTCCTAAGTACCATATGAAAATTCCATTAAGAGATTTTAATGCAAAGGTGGGGAGAGAGAATATTTTCAAACTGACAATTGGGGATGAGAGTCTACATCAGGATAGTAATGATATTGGTGTTAGACTAGTAAACTTTGCCACATCAGAATATTTATTTGTTAAAAGCTGATGTTCCCGCACCAAAACGTTCATAAGTACACCTGGACCTCTCCTGATGGGAAGACTCACAACCAGATTGATCAGATATTGAGAGACAGGAGATGGCATACAAGCATACTAGATGTATGAAGTTTCAGGGAAGATGACTGTAATACTGATCACTATCTGGTGGTTGCAAAATTTAGGGGAAGATTGGCAGTAAGTAAACAAGCACCACAGAGGTTTGATGGGGAAAGAACGAATCTGAGGAAGCTAAATGAGCTGGAGGTTAGGTAACAGTATCAGAGTGAGATTACAAACAGTTTTGCAGCTTTGGAGTACTTAAGTGATGATGAGGACATAAGTAGGGTTTGGGAGAACATTAAAGAGAATATCAAAACCTTAGCTAGAGAGAGTCTAAGTCTGCAGGAATTGAGGCAGCATAAACCATGGTTTGTTGAAGAATGTTTTTGTTTTTTAGATCAAAGGAAGCAGGCTAAGGTTCAGTGGTTAAAGGATCCAAGCCAAAATAATGTAGATAATCTGAACAATGTAAGACGTGATGCTAGCAGACATTCCAGGAACAAAAAGGAGGAATACCTGAAAGCTAAAATTGAGGAATTTGAAAATAATAGTAAGATAAAAAATATTATGGAATTGTATAGGGGCATCATTGACTTTAAGAAGGGTTACCAGCCTAGAACTAATATAATGAAGGATGAGAAGGGTGATTTGGTTGCACATTCCCGCAGTAATTTGGATAGGTGGAGGAAGCATTTCTCTCAGCTGTTGAATATACGTGGGGTTAGTGATGTTAGGCAAACAGCAGAACCGCTAGTGCCTGGACCAAGTTCCTTTGAGATTGAGTTGGCTATTGAAAAGCTAAAGAGTCTAAAATCACCAGGTATTGATCAAATCCCAGCAGAATTGATGAAGACAGGTGTAGGACAATTTGCTCTGATATCCATAAACTTACTATTTCTATTTGGAATAAGGAAAAATTGCCTGAGGAGTGGAAGCAATCAGTCATTGTACCTACCTATCAGAAGGGCTATAAAACAGAATGTAGTAATTACAGGGGCATATCACTTTCGCCAACTACGTACAAAATGTTATCCAACATCCTGCTGTCAAGATTAACTCCATATGCAAAGGAAATTATTGGGGATCATCAATGTGGATTTTCATGCAACAGGCCAACTACTTATATATTGTGCATTTATCAAATACTTGAGAAAAAATGGGAATACAATGAAGCAGTGCATCAGCTTTTTATACACATCAAGAAAGCCTATGATTCAGTTAGGAGGGAGGTCTTGTATAATATTCTCATTGAGTTGGTATCCCCATGAAACTGGTAAGGCTAATAAATATGGGTCTGCCTGAAACGTATAGCAGAGTCTGGGTAGGCAAGAATGTGTCTGACATGTTTCCTATTGGGAATGTTTTGTAACAAGGAGATGCTCTAACGCCATTGCTTTTCAACTTTGCTTTAGAGTATGCCATTAAGAGGGTTCAGGTAATCCAGGATGGCTTGAAATTAAATGGTACACATCAGTTTATGATTTCATGCTGATGATGATAATATATTGGGAGGAAGTGTACAGACTGTACAGGGAAATGCATTGGCTTTGGTACTGGGTAGAGAGGAGATTGGACTAGAAGTAAATGCATATAAAACTAAGTATATTGTCATGTCTTGAGATAAGAATACAGGACAAGTTCACAATATAAAAATGGATAATAGTTCCTTTGAAAGGATGGAAGAGTTGAAATATTTGGGAACAACCATAACAGATCAAAATTCTATTCAGGAAGAAATTAAGAACAGATTGAATTCAGGGAATGCTTGCTTTTTCTTTGGTGCAGAATCTTTTGTCTTCCAGTTTGCTATCCAAAAATTTAAAGATTAAGATATACAGAACTATAATTTTGCCTGTTGTTTTGTATGGGTGTGTAACTTGGTCGCTTACATTGAGGGAGGAAAGTAGGCTGAGGGTGTTTGAGAATAGGGTATTCAAAATATTTGAGCCTAAGAGGGCTGCAGTAATGGGAGTGTGGAAAACTAGATGAGGAGCTTAATGATCCGTACTGCTCACCCAATATATTTCGGGTGATAAAACCGAGAAGAGTGAGATGTGCAAGGCACGTAGCTTGTATGGGGGAGAGGACAGGTGTATGTAGGGTTTTAGTTGCGAAACCTGTAGGAAGGATCCCACTTGAGAGACCCAGGCGTAGATGGTAAGATGATATTAAGAAAGATCTTCAGGAAGTTGGATATGGGGTTGTGGAATGGATCAAGCTGGCTCAGGATAGGGACAGTTGGCGTGCACATGTGACTGCGGTAAAGAGCCTTCGGGTTTCAAATAACACGGAGAATTTCTTGACTAGCTGAAAACCTGTTAGTTGCTAAAGAAGGTCTGCTCTATGGAGTAAGTAAGTGTGTAACTTCTAGCTAGCTGTTCATTTCATATCAGATGGTTGTGATAAAACAGTTTAATTGGAATTGCTGCCCCTGTTTATAAGATGTCAGCAAAACTGCTTTGCTTATCAAGGCTTTGTTGGTGTCTAATATGCTCATATAATAGAACAGATTAGAATGTAATAGAATACAAGATAGGCACAGTAGTGACTCGTGCCCTCTGAACATGCTTTGTCTTTTTTTGCAACCCTTATGTTCATGCATTTAGCAGACCCACCCTTTGAACACAGTTCAGTGTCCTGCAGATTTTGTCTAGGTGACCTGTATACACAAGATATTGATCCAGGCGCTGAACCTTTTGTGGGTGAATTGATATCTGAGTTTTAACACACCACTGTTTTTCCATACTGAAAGCCTCCTGAAGAAGCTCTGAATTTTATGCTGTTGAGGATAGTGCATATCCACTATATAATAGCAATTCCCAATTCCCTCTATGAGTCTGTCAATAACAAGGCTTCACAGCTATGGGGTAATAAAATGCCCCTCTATGGACAGCACTTTGCCACAGACCCCTCCAGTGTTTCTCCTGTGAGTGTGGCTGCAATTTTTCTGCCATCCAACATGGAGTCAATCCATCACCACTTGAGTGTCTCCAACCCCATGCCATTTGGCAGTGTTTGTTATGTCACTTGAAGTTCTTTTAGAAGCTCCCTCCATACCTAGGAAAGCTCAAGTGTAACTTCTTCTTTTCCACTACTTTCTATATACCTGTAATCACACAATGCATTGCGGTTTCTGTGGACTTCCCTGGTTTGTAGGCAGATTGTTAGGGATGTAGGGTACATAACCCAATGTTTCATCCCTGATATTCCTGGCCACCAATTTTTCCACCATTTTTTGCATGAAGGACAGTAGACTAACAGGACAATATGCCTTAGCCTGAGTATAGTTTACCTTCCCAGGTGCAGGTATAAATATTGCCTTGACCTGACTCTAGGCTCTGTATATATTTCCTTGCTAGTCAAGCTTTAATATGCACATACTTTTGATATCATGCAACAGATTTTGACACACTTAGAACTTAATGTTTAATTGCTTACATAATAACAGGTTAGATTTCAATGGGTACAGCCTCCAAAACACATATAGACTGTGCCTTTATGTCCCCATCAGAGCAAGTAACACGCAACTGTGGGTGAGGTGACAGCCATACTCCAGATATTTTCAAATCTTGTGCGCTAGGACACCCAGGTAATGAATTTCTTTTATGTCACTCTTCTGACATAGGTTTTGAAATGGCTTTGGGGTTTTTGGAAAATTCATGGAACCCAGCCATAATGTGTACATGCAATTCATCCATTCAGAAGAAACTACAAAAACAGCAAACAGTCTTTAATTGTGTGCTGATTAATTGCTATGCTCAAAATATTTGAAACCTTGAACTTTCCTTAATTGTTTAAGGAATCTTCCAGAATGCATTTCATATAGCACTCTAAAATAAGTGTGACATAAATGTAAAAGCTGGTGTTTTATTTGAAGAAGAGATTATAGAAATAATTGTTAGTCATCAAATACACTCCTGTAAATAACACAGTTCTTCAAATGCAGTGGATTTTTATTTAATATATACATTGCTATTAAAATAATGGTTCTTTCTGTCAGAATATATCCTAATATTTAACCTTTGTGTTTTTCCCAGGGTACTCTGAATGAACAACTTCACATACACAGTGCTGAATGCAGATATTCCTGTGATATACATACGGATGAGCGCCCTTATATTTGTGATGTTTGTAATAAGGCATTCAGTAACAAGAGCACTCTGATGACACATAATCGCACACATAGTGGTGAGCGCCCTTTTACTTGTGGTGTGTGTAATAAGGCATTCAGTGTCAGAAGTAGTCTGATAAGACATCAGCGCATACATAGTGGTGAGTGCCCTTATACTTGTGAAGTGTGTAGTAAGGCATTCAGTGATAAGAGCAATCTGATACAGCATCAACGCATACATAGTGGTGATCGTCTTTATACTTGTGAAGTGTGTAGTAAGGCATTCAGAGATAAGTGCTCTCTGAAAAAACATCGACGTATACATAGTGGTGAGCACCTTTATATTTGTGCAGTATGTAATAAGGCATTCAGTTGTGAGAGCAGTCTGATAAGACATCAACGCATACACAGTGGTGAGCACCTTTATACTTGTGCAGTATGTAATAAGGCATTCAGTTGTGAGAGCAGTCTGATAAGACATCAACGCATACATAGTGGTGAGCGCCCTTATAGTTGTGAAGTGTGTAGTAAGGCATTCAGTGATCAGAGCAATCTGATACAGCATCAACGCATACATAGTGATGAGCGTCCTTATGCTTGTAATGTGTGTATTAAGACATTCATTTGTCAGAGCCGTCTAATAGCACATCAGTGCATACATAGTGGTGCACGCCCTTATAGCTGTGAAGTGTGTAAGAAGGCATTCTGTCATCAGAGCAGTCTGTTAAATCATCAGCGCATACATAGTGGTGCACGCCTTTATTACTGTGAAGTATGTAAGAAGGCATTCAGTCAGAGGAGCACTCTTTTATGTCATCAGCGCATGCATAGCGGTAAGTGCCTTTATGGCTGTGAAGTGTGTAATAAGTCATTCAGTAATCAGAGATATCTGATAACACATCAACATATACATAGTGATGAGTGCCCTTATACTTGTGCAATATGTAATAAGGCTTTCAGTCATCGGAGAAGTCTGATATGTCATCTACGCATACATAGTGGTGAGCGCCCTTATAGTTGTGAAGTTTGTAATAAGGCATTCAGTAATAAGAGCAATCTGATCAGTCATCAACGTATACATAGTGGTGAGCATCCTCATACCTGTGACATGTGTAATAAGGCATTCAATCGAAAGAGCACTCTGATAAAACATCAACGCATACATAGTGGTGAGCGTCCTTATACTTGTGTTGTATGTAATAAGGCATTCACTCAACAGGTAAGTCTGATAAGACATCAGCGCATGCACAGGGGTGAGTGCCCTTAAGTTTGTGATGTGTGTAATAAGGCATACAGTGATAAGAGTAGTCTGCATAAACATGTATGCATACATACAGTTGAGCATGCATATTCATGTGAAGTGTGTAATAGGGCATTCATTCAACAGAGCAGTCTGATAAAACATCAGAAAACACATGCATATTGTTGAGTGTGCATATAAATAATTAGTTATGTTATGCAGTCATTGAACAAGGTAGTTTGATAAACATCATCACATTCATTGTTGTGATTCTGCATATTCCTGAGATGTGTTTAATCGTGTGTGTGTGTGTGTATGTGTGTGTGTGTGTGTGCGCGCGTACGCACGCATGCAAAGTGTAAGGGAGAAAACACGTGAAGGAATTTAAGAGTAATTGGTCAAGAAATCCTTTAGACATGGTGAATGGAGAAGACTACGTATAAGAACTTGGTAATTTTTATTTGCCTTTACTCTTTGATGTGGTGATTGAATAAAGATGCTGAACTGGATCATGTTAAACAAACATACCACTTTGGAGGCATAGGTATTCATGAAAAATTTATTACAGTGTATGTTTAAACAATACCGAGTGAACAGATGACATAGTTACAGTTAGCATATGCTAGTGTGATGGTGAGCTTTGGCAAACATGGCTGTGAAGCTTAAGGTTTCATAACTTCAAACTCCTCAAAAGCATATACTATCGTCCAACACTTATTCAGAGATGAAGCTTAAGTGATTTAGTTAGTATTTTTATAAAATGCAAAATAACTTTATAAATTATCTACAGCATTTAATGCAAATTCCTTTCTGAAATTTCAGACATGAAAATTTAAAATCATGTTTGTTTGTAAGAAGAGTTGCATTCCTGTTTCCAACATTAACATGGTATTGCCCATGTTAATTTAATAAGGAAAAGATTTGTTAACAACATATGATGCCAGTTCATTGTAATTCATCTTTTGTTGCCCATGAGGCGTCCTTGGCTTATTATTTAAAGAAAATATCATAAAGCATGTAATTGTACTTGCGCATTATTTTGGAAACTGACTTCTGATTCATGGTGGTCAAAAATGAACATCGAAATGTGTGTCCTTTCACAGAAGAATAACGTTTCCCACGTATGTAGCTGAGAGAATGTAGAGCAGGTGGTGTATTTGTACATATGCAGTAGGATAATATTAAAATGTAACTTAAAGACATAGCTTGTGTGACAGTTTTGTGGACTGAAATTAATTTGATCAAAATATAATCTTATAAAAACTGTAATCATTCGCATTATATCATAAAGGGCGATGAACATCTTGACTGCAGACTGTAATGTTACAGTTCTTCTTGACTGCACATCCACTGTTCCATACTGCCTGTTATGCAACACTAACAGCACACTGATATATATAGTTTCAAGAGATCTGTCTAAGGAGCACTTCAAAATGTGTAGAACCACTCACATCACATGACATGACATCATACAACGTCACATCACACCACATCATATCACATGCCACATTACACCACATATATCATGCCACATTACATAACATCATACTGCATCACATCACACCACATCTCATCACATTACATCATGCTACATCACATTACACAACAACTCATCACATCACGCTACATCACATAACATACTACATCTCATCACATTACATTGCACTACATCACATCACATGTCAATAAGCAGTGTTCTGTGAGATGCAAAGCACACAGTACATATAATTGGGTGCGATACAAGTGTACACAATTCAAAATGGAAACATTGACAGTTAGTTCATTAATTCATACAAAAATGTATAGGTCTAAAGGCAAAACAGCCATTGAATAAGTAGATGTAACTGCAGGATAACAAGATGACGCTCTAGCAAGTATAAAGGCTAATTCTATTGATTATAAGATACCTGCTACATACATTTTTGTATGTATGTAAACTAGGGTTAATTATTGAATGGTAGTTTATGAGAATGTCAGTAAACGAAATACATAACAAAGGGAAAAGGATGAAAATGTACTGAAAAACGTGCAATTTACTGGAAACTTTTTTTTTTAATTTATGACTAGAGTTGTTTATGAAGCAGGAGCCAAAATCTGTATCTTGGTGTAAAAATGATGTAGGTGGAGGTTAAAATGCAGTGAAATATTTAGCCTGTACTTTGCCTGTACCTCGCTGTAGTCACAAAACGGAACACACTGATGTTCAGTGCGTGGTGTCAGTCTAAATTGCTCACTGCTTTTGTATTAAATTGTCCCGAAATGCTGAGTTCAAAGCGTTGCTTGTGGGATGAATTTGATCAAATTATGAAACACCGAGATTATGTACCTGGAAAAGCAATGCACGTAGAGTGCTGGAACTTCATTACAATTAGTTTCTCCAAATGCCCAATTTTTACAAATCATTACAAAACTTAAATCAGCAGTGTAATAATTGTTTGTTTGTGGGTTTTGGTGTGGAATTGCCAACATTCCAGAGCAGTGACAACAGATGTTTCTAATAACAAACAGTACCAGCTACATTTCAGTGCTGCTGTTGTGATCACAAATTGTGCCTGGTTTATTGTTTTAGCAGAAAGTGTTTAATGCACAGAACTGTACCTCTGGAGTGTTTGGGAGAAAGTTACTTTTGATTCATGCTAGTTGAAAACATAAATTGTTATGTGTGTAATTGTGCAGAATAAATGTGTTTCACTTGTGTTGTTGAGAGCATACAGAGCAGCTGAATTGCATGTGAATATGCTCAAGGATAATATTGAAATAGACATGAAAGAAGTGGCGCTTGTGATTAAGTGAACTGAAAATTACTTATCAACACGCATTCATAATATCGCCATTGTTAGCCACAATATTTGACAGAAAATGAATATCTTCAGTTGATAGTTCTGAAAGGCCGCTCTGCACACACACTGTGTGGTTCTGCCAGCTTATGTTTAGTTATGCAACCCTCACAGCACATCACTGTGCTTAAAATCGTCTAACTTTTCTAAGCAGTTCTTCGAAGGAACTGGAACCACTGACATCACACTACTCAACAAAGGCACTTCTATTTCCCTGCACACACACACACACACACACACACACACACACACACACACATGTAATTAAACTCTGTGTGTACAGAATGGGGGAAATGGGAAACTTTTTCGTTTATGAATACAAGAACATTAGTTAATAAATAAAGAACAAATGTATACCCCAATAATCACATCTAACGGTTGAATAAATATCAATAAATCTCTGTAGCATGTATACAGTATGATTTTATTCATTTTAATAATATACATACATGTGTATATAGGAATATGTGACAGCTTGAAGTTATTTTCAAGTAGGTTCTGAG
>Ga0268261_10001821_pt1 | contig 14978 bp, 9 predicted proteins | sample TergutNc150P1_FD_190353 | JGI IMG/M metagenome (GOLD analysis project Ga0268261, IMG submission 190353) | Nasutitermes corniger P1 segment gut microbial community from laboratory colony in Florida, USA - Nc150 P1 (SPAdes) (version 2) | ecosystem: Host-associated > Arthropoda: Insects > Digestive... | reverse complement strand
CCTGGTTCATCTCATTCAGCACTTGTTCCCTGATCTCAGGCCTTTTCTCCATCAACAAACTCAGGATCTCCCAATTGCCCATTCTAATAGCGTACTGTACAGGGGACAAACCCAGTAATGTGTCTACAGAGCTTACATCTGCTCCGTGTTCTAGAAGTAGCTTGGTGAGTTGTGGGTTCCTGCAAATGACTGCTTCATGCAGCGGGGTTCTTGCTCCACGGTCCTTTTCAGTGATTGATTCTGTCCTTTTCAAAAGCCTTGCAACATGTTGCATGTTTGAGTTCAGCACTGCCTCGTGTAATGGACATTTATCAGCCAATATCCTGTCCACCATACTCCGGACCACAGCGAACTCTGATTCAAATAAGTGATCCCTCATGAACGTCTTGTTTTCTGAGATGTTATCGCACAACCGCCTAGCAACAAAATATTCGGCGAATGTGCGGTGTAGAAAAACAGGTCGACCTTCAATGATATATGTTATTATGCCCGTTTTCTCCACACCTTGCTCTATTTTCTGCAGGAAATCTGCACACTGGTTCAGCACGTTCTTGTCATTGAGCTTCTCAAGGTGTTGTGTAGAAAAAAATGCTATCAGTGCTGCTGTCTTGTGGTTGTTTATGAAATTGTCATACAGAACGTTATCATCAGTAAGCACATTCACATTTGTTCGGTCAGAAAGCTTTTTCTCTGACAAATAAATATCCCATTTCTTGTTCACATAGGAATCACACAGCATCACAATATTCATATACTCAGGTAGATCCGCCGTCTTCGATGTAGAACACTGGTTGAGGTTCTCTTCAAATATCTCAGCCAATAACACACTCTGCAGGGGTATTCCCATGAAATTTGTTTCGCTGGCACTGAGGTGCTTAGAAGAAAGTTCAACGACTCTCTGTGCTAAGCTTTCTAGGTAATCTGCTTTTATATTCGAAGATTTCTGATTCCAAAACTTGATTAGGAAGGATTTCTGATCCTCAACACTGAACGGTACCAATCTGTACGACTGACATTGAATTTCCTGTTCTAGCTGATCCTTCACTGAATTCCGCGACGTCACCCAAATTTTTCTTATCTCAGTTTTGGACAGGATTCTCAGTATTTGAATAACCTCGTTGGTGTAATGCGGACTCACTTCGTCCACTCCATCAATCAGCACGACCATATTTCCTGTAGAATTATAGATGTAATTAAACAGCTGTTTCTCCAACTGTGTACCTTCTGTTTCCTTAATTTGTGCGGCTTCGGTTAACAGTTGTATGACTGCATTTTCTTCAAAACCATTTGTTTTTATGCCATGCAATATGCGGGTATAGTTGTTAATATTAACCCTTAATATCCAAATGTCTGGGCGACTTTCTCTTGTTCGCTTTGCGAGGTGAGTCAGAAGGGTCGACTTTCCCATGCCTGAATCATCTGTAACCAGAAAGATTCTATCCTCACCGTCCAGCAGTGTGCTGGGTCTCCAAACCTTGTAAGATTTTCTTTGGAATCCTCTTTGCAAGTTTGAAAACTCAGTGTTCTGCGTCGTAAGAAGTTTTTGTTCTTTCGTGCACAAATTATGCAATGTATTTTTTCCGTTACACTGTTTGTTTGTTCCTTGTTCATTCTCATTCGGGAGTAAGAATTGGGGTATTCCCTGTCCATGGTCACTGACGTTGCAATTTTCCTCTCTGTATGCACTGGTACCCTGTAGCTCCTCCAAACTTTCCTCTCTGAATTGGACCAGTGTTTCTCTTTCAGTTTGATTGCCACTTTTAAAACTCGTTACGCTTTCAAGGGTTCGGTCGATGTAATACGGCAGTGTGTTTTCTGTGGGAGTTCCTATTGAAGGTTTTTCATTTGCAAGCAACAGAGACATTGAATCACAATCCAATGCCTTGAGCATTCTTAAATCACTTTCTTTGACTAGATTTTTTATTTGCATTTCTGTGCCTTGGAAAATAACCTTCTTCTCCAGCAGGAACGTCGTTGACTCAGTGATTATATCCGAGAAAATCCAGTAGTCGTATTCTTCTCTGAGCTTCTTACTGAATGTTTCGCGAAGAGCGCTTATTTGCTCTGTGTTGCCCATTCTGTGGGTTATGAAGATGAACCTTTTTTCTACACCACACTCACTCAACATTATGGATATTTCATTCAAAACCTCTTGAAAGTTTTCAGTTGAACTCTGGCTCTCCAACACCAATACATCAAAATAGTTTTTCCAGGCTAACATAACTTCAGTCTTATAGCGCACCAATTGTTGTAAATTCAGTATGGTGTGTTTTGTAGCACTCAGCATCTGGTGAATTTTAGCAGCGGTGAGGGTGGTTGATCGTCCGGGGGCGAATATCAGAACAGCCTTGTGGGGTTCTATCATCTGTTCCATGTATGTTATTGCGGACTCTTTGTATTTAATACTGAGATCATCAATTTCGCATTTTCTCTGATCCAGTATTTTTGCTACCAAATTGGTTCTTACTTTCTCTTTAGTCTTCTCTAAAAGATCATGCTCTTTGCTGTTTGTTTCCTTCAGGAAGTAATTAAGATTCTGCCACCAGTCCTTCACAAAGTCAATGAAACACATGTAGGTTAAATCCAGTTCGCTGTCAGGCAAATTCATGCTTTGCTGTAGTTCAGGTTTAATGTGCCAGTCCATCTCTTTCTCGTCAGCCTGACTGTAAAAGATTCTTAATCGACTCAAGAACTCTCGGTGTTTGGTCAGATCCTGCAGGTCTTCGTAAATGGCTTTGTGTTCCTCTTCGTTAAACTGCAACACAGGGCCACCGGTCATTAGGAACTCTTCTTCGCCAGATTCTGTGAATTTTGTAGGCTTCAGTTCTTGTACAACATCAGTATTTGTGTATATAATGAACAGACTTTCATCAATTCTTCCATCCATTTTGAGTCCTTTTTTGCTGCAGTTGAAATTCTTCTCCACTTGTATGTATGAGTGGTAATATTTACGTAAACTGAAGTCTCCTTTTCCAGCCAGCAGTTGTTGCACTGTAATTTTTTGTTTTATTTTCCTCTTCAGTTGCAGGAAGATGTGCCTTTTACTGCAGTTGTCATCAAGATATTCTAACACAACATCATCAAATGCTCCAAGCCCCTTCACGTTAGCAGCAAGTTTAAATTTGTACCCTTTGTTTTTGGCCCGTAAGAATGAGAGGGCACAGAACTTATACTCGAAAATTTGACCATGTATCGCTGCGGAACTCTTGTCTTTCTCGTAGAATTCTGGGCCCTTCTCTTCTGTATCTGGCAGCCTGTAAAAGAGAAGACCAATTGATATTTCTTGCAAAAGGATAGGTCCTGTGGACAGTGGTCTGATATTTTGGAAATCGGTTGTTTCGAAAATTGCAGACATTTCTTCATAAATGTTTCTATTCATATTCGTGAGAACTTCCGTTCCTTAATTATAATTATAATTATAATTACTTGTGAGCAATAAAAACACCGAAACAACTGCTGTTGTTTGCTCCTTTAACAGGAAAAAATTGTCTGATTTATTTGCTTTATTTTGCAGTTAGCCGAAAGGGTTTCTTTTACAAGTATTTGTATTTCTAGTAACGAAGAATTAGTGAAAATAACTGCAAAACACACAAGAACACAATTATTATTTCCCGAAATAATGGTAATTTGAAGCATGGCGTAAAAGTTTAGAAAGACTGTGTTTGAAATGATATCAGAATTTTTTTCGGATTACTTTTTCACTCACTCTCTCTCTTTCTCTACTCTAACATATGTAAATATTGAAATGTAGTTACATACGTATCAATTTCTTTATATACATAACTACTTTACGAATTTCGTTTCATTTTCTGTCCATCAGTACATACATTTTTCTGTACAATTGTCACTGCAGGTAAAAAATATCAGACAATTAACCAATAGTGGTATTATATTATGTCATGTCATGTCGTGTCATGTCATGATATATCATATATATATATATATAATTATATTATATATACTTTGCTCTGTCAGGTCGCTCAAACTCCTACGTTGCAATTCATGTCCCACCAACAAATTGCTCTAGATCAAGTACTCAGAAATATAAGAACGGCTGAGTGCCATTGAACAATAATTGGTCAATATTAGTGCACATACATGTGCTTTGTAATAACAATTATATATCGAGATATATCAGGATTGCATCAACAAATTCTCCATCATTTAACGTTATAAATTTTAGTGTTCTTGTAACAAACTCTAGGCTCCTCTTATTCCAGTCACATGATTACAGCTGCTACGTAAACAGAGGAATACTGGCACCTCCACCGCTCTGACTGCACAAACACACTGATCTAGGCACAACTAAGCCCACCCCCTCTACTTGTGACATTAGCCTAGTCTCGATAATGTTACCTTAGCCTGGACCTTCAGTAAATGTGGAATTAATCCTGCTACACCAAGCTGCACACATACGTAACAACCGTCATCTGAGTTTTAGAAAACACACAGCTGCAGTACTAACAGGAAGAATTTGTGATTCGACAACGTAACTTGTGTTGGAATTTTGTAAGTCACGTTTCTCGACTCTTACGTAGTTCACCCTTTATAATAATGTACAGCGGAAAGCATTTAAAAATCAGTAACCATACAAAGAAGGGCGGAATAGAAGATAAAAAATTACTCTTGTAAGTAATTTATCTAAACCAATAACATTTCTATTCCTATATATATGAAAATTGTCTTATATCAACTGGGGCTAAAAATATTTATTTCTGCATATTCACTGTATATATACAACACCGACAGTACACACGATGACAAACAGAACAAGTTTCGTTGTTCTCTACATTCCGACAGGTCACCCATTCAAAGTAAGAAAATATCTCACGCATTGTTGTATGTTTTCTTCTGGGTAATTCCCCGGGGTCTGAATTTTCATCTTCATAGGCCTATGAAGTTGGAACAGAGTGTTCCGAAACGTCGGCATGTACATTTCAGAAGCCGCGTAATTACCCATAAGAAAGCATAAAACCTTTAGAACAAGACGAAAGTTTGAAATTAAGAATGTCACTTATTGCGCATGCGCCTGTACATTTCAATGTACCTTTAACAGTTATATTTATAACAGCTACTGATATACACCAATATTTATATATATATATAAATATATACATATATATATATGTATGTATGTTTGTGTGTGTACACAAATAGCGTTTAAACAATATTAAACCTAATCTTAACTATATACATTATTTACTATTATTTACCATTCTAATGATATATATGACGTAGGATCCCACAATATACACAATGATTTACTATATTTTTGGCCTGTATCTTTATTGTGCTTGTAATTAAATCTTGTATCAGACCGACGGTGTACTGTTCAGGCCGAAACACGTGGCTATTTAGAGTGAGGAAAAATATATATTGTGTTTTACTGGAGTCCGTTATCCTTTTTACTGCAGCCTGTTATCCTTTTTACTGCAGCCTGTTATCCTTTTACTGCAGTCTGTTATCCTTTTTACTGCAGTCTGTTATCCTTTTTACTACAGTCTGTTATCCTTTTTACTGCAGTCTGTTATCATTTTTACTGCAGGCTGTTATCTTTTTACTGCAGTCTGCTATCCTTTTTACTGCAGTCTGTTATATTTTTACTGCAGTCTGTTATCCATTTTACTGCAGTCTGTTATCTTTTTACTGCAGTCTGTTATCCATTTTACTGCAGTCTGTTATCCTTTTTACTGCAGTCTGTTATCCTTTTTACTGCAGTCTGTTATCCTTTTTACTACAGTCTGTTATCCTTTTTACTGCAGTCTGTTATCCTTTTTACTGCAGTCTGTTATCCTTTTTACTGCAGTCTGTTATCCTTTTTACTGCAGTCTGTTATCCTTTTTACTGCAGTCTGTTATCCTTTTTACTACAGTCTGTTATCCTTTTTACTGCAGCCTGTTATCCTTTTTACTACAGTCTGTTATCCTTTTTACTGCAGTCTGTTATCCTTTTTACTACAGTGTGTTATCCTTTTTACTGCAGCCTGTTATCCTTTTTACTACAGTCTGTTATCCTTTTTACCGCAGTCTGTTATCCTGTAACTGTAAGTCAATTACAGCTACGAAATCCCAGTCATTTTTCAGAACAACCTTCAGTGCAAGTCTCACAAACATTACGGCCCTCCTACATCAGTCACGTGACAGCAGCTGCTACGTAAGCAGACCAATACTGGCACTTCCACCGCTCTAACTGCACGAATACTCTGATCTACGCGGAAAAAACTTTGCACACTGTCACGAATGTTCACATGACTTTGGCTCGTTATCGTTACCTGCGCCTGAAGCTGGAGAATTTGTGGAATTACTCCTGCTACGCCAAACTGCAGATATACGTCAGGTCTATCATTTCAGTTTCATAAAGCACGCATCTGCAGTACTAAAAGCAGTAATGTGCAATTTGGTTACGTAATTTGTTTTGAATTTTTTAGGGTCACGCGTCTCAATCGTTCCTTCAGTTAACGCCAATTTTCATCAAAGAATATTTTTGTTCACTTCGTAGTCACATTATATGTGTTTGTGTCACTTATCCTACCGGTTTCTATATTAGCAATAGAACATAGCACCAGTGACTTAAAGCGATGGACTAAAACTCTTAAGTGCTGTGAACGGAACAAACAATGTGAGAAATGGAAACGTAGTTTTTCTCTGGTCTGAAATTATGGTTTTTTTCGATTTACTGCAAGCTGAATGGAGGAAATGGGGGCGGGAGTACATTTCGAAAAAGGAACATTGTAAGAAATACTTATTCCAAATTCCATGGTGAATGAATTTACCAAGTGCTCTTTGTGATTTATGTTGGAATCTGTTAGATGTAAGAGCTGGATTTTTCGGAGTGTCAAAGCAAATCAATAGTCAAAATATAACAATTACCAGTGGCTTTAAAAATGAGATTGATTGAAATTTTTGTGTGCAAATAATGATAAAACGTCGGATATGCAGGTGAGATTTTACAGTTGATACGAAATGTGCGAAAGGACAAAACGCAGTGAATGACACATTAAAAAGAAGGTAGGTCTAGTGAAATATAAATCAGATCGGCTTCTCTATTTATGTTTTTAATCGCTTGGTATTATGCAGGTTAGTGGACAGACGACATGACAGTAACATCTCTATAGCCAACACACTGCAAAGGTACTTTCGTATGATATGTGGGCTGTTGCAGTTCGGTAGGGAAATGGCGATAATTCTGAGCAGTTTATGGCCTGCTTTTCTTGCACGTTAGGGGCATCAGTTTTGTGTGAACTGTCGGTGCCACATGGCACTGCAAGTGTGAAATCATAATTGGTTGTTAGTGTTATCTACTGAAGGCAAGAGCTGCTGCTGTTGGTTTGTTTAGTTGAAACACAAAATGGCCGAGTTATTTGCTGTGCTGTGGGATTACTAGAAAGTGTTGCTTTTGTAAGTGTTTGTGTTCTTGTGGGATTTCAGTCTTCCGCTCCGGTGTAAATGAAGTCTTCACTCTTCTGGCATGTTACGTGTCGTAGTTAGTTAGTTAGTTAGTTAGTTAGTTAGTTAGTTAGTTAGTTAGTTAGTTAGTTAGTTAGTTAGTTAGTTAGTTAGTTACATTTAGACTCCCCCGAAACGTCGGTACGTAACTATCAGTCAACTTTACCTAACATTCAAGAAGATCGAAAACCTCATGTTGTTTGTTGCTGACGAATGACTGCTGTGAAATACAGCACAATCTGTAGCAATATTGACAGTACGTCCTGGTCGTATTGCTGTACTTTACCAATATACTGTCCGTCAAGAAGTGCGGCTGAAGGATGTGGTCTGATTCACGTGGAAGATATACATATATAGGTAACTGTCACTGAGTGCTTAAATAATACAGTACTTAAATTAGTGTTCACACAAACACACACAAATTCAGTTGGTGGCACTTTGTTGAATTTCAGCAGTTTGTGTCAGCAATGTTGTGGGTGTGATTGACAGATCTGTTGAGTGTAAGAGTGAAATAAAACTTTTATTCTAGGGTGAGGAATAATAATGTTATTGTGGGTGGATTTGTTTGGAGATCAGATAACATGGCTTATATATTGCTTGTATATAAGTGAATTTGTGTCGAGTGTCCATTTTGAGTTAAATTGCAACGTCTGGGGATTCGAAGCCTGTCTACGGTTGATAAATGGTAACAGAAACCGGTTGACAGTGCAGCAGGGAGCAAACAGCTTTGCAGTACATACGGTAGAAAGTTATTTGTTATGTTGAAATAGCAGAAATTAGAACAGCGAGTTTGTGGTGTAGTTTGAGAAGCTGACAGTTTCTACATATTTCACTTCAAAGGGAGGAAACAAATTTGGCCCTACCTCTTTCAGCTGATATTGAAACTCTCTCCGGTCTTCACAGCTAAGACAAAAGGCCCAGCAATTAGAAGATTTGTTTTGCATTCGTGACACAGTAAATGACATAATCACGTTCTAGTGGGAATTTTCATTATTAGAGAAATCGAATAGTAAAAATCTGAATTATTTCAGATTTGTTTGGAAAACTTAGAGTGCTGGAAAGGTTTTTATAAAAATCCTTATGGATTTTGAATTGTTTCAGGGCACAAATATCAGGCGGTGTGCTCCGTACTTCGGAAATATTACCTAAAATTTTGTAATTAAAAAATTAATTATGCTAGTGATAGGAAGTGAATGTCTGAACTACAGCATACTGAGGTGGTAATGTGCTATATAATTATCAATATCGGTGTACTAAAATGTGATTGTCAAATACATTGCTTAGGTACAGTAAAATAAGTGTACGTGTCAAAAGTGCTGTTTGTTAGGATATCATGGTGCAGTATCTCAGGTTATCGTGAGCATCATGAACAGTCTGTGTGTGACCTACACTGTAGCTTGTAGTGATAATTGATTGTGGGACTGCTGGTGAAATATAGAAAGTTAAATTGCCTCAGCGATATTGAGTTATATAATTGGCTGATTTATTTGGTGAAATCCAGCAACACAGAATTCTACTACTAACAAATCCCTTAGATGAATCTCGTCATTTACAGGAACTGAGCTGGCTTGTCTTAATAATTATTTACTTCCGTGATGTCATTTATATTCCTCCTTGCCGTCTCATCCCCGCTGCAGTCCTTATCGCAACACACAGCGTTCCTGACAGATTGTACTTCCTTCAGGTACTGAACTGCAGTAGGTGGAAAGGCGAGACTTCAGGCGCGTATTGTAACTGTGATGTTGTCAAGCATGAGGTTCCCTGCAGGCCCTAACGGACTTCCTACATCCGTCACGTGATTACAGCTGCTATGTAAGCATAACATTACTGACACTACCACCGCTCTGACCCACAAATGCATGGATCTACGCGCACACAACGTCGCGCACTATCCACACGTGACATACGCTCGCCAAAATAAACTGATCCTGAAGCTGGAGACACGGGGACTTATGCTATATAAGCACGAAATGTATCATCACGAACGAATTATTATAAATATATTGTGGACTGTGTAAACGCTCACAACTACGAGTAAAGAAACATGAACTGCTGTCTTCTAGAGTCTGTCCACTGTCTGTCAGTACCTCTCACTGTACCACCTGTTTGTTCTGCGTCACTATGTCCACTGCCCTCTTCTAGAGTTTGTCCACTCTGTCAGTCCCTCATACTGCACCACCTGTTTGTTCTGTGTCACTATGTCCACTGCTGTCTTCTACAGTCTGTCCACTGTCTGTCAGTCCCTCACACTGCACCACCTGTGTGCTCTGTGTCACTATGTCCACTGCTGTCTTCTAGAGTTTGTCCACTGCCTGTCAGTCCCTCACACTGCACCACCTGTTTGTTCTGTGTCACTATGTCCACTGCTGTCTTCTAGAGTTTATCCAGGGCTTTTCAGGGCCTCTCACTGTACCACCTGTTTGTTCTTTGTCACTATGCCCACTGCTGCCTTCTACAGTCTGTCCACGGATTCTCAGTCTCTCACACTGCATCACCTGTTTGTTCTGTCTCACTATGCCCACTGTTGTCTTCTAGAGTTTGTCCACGGATTGTCAGTCCCTCACGTTATACAACCTGCGTGTTCTGTGTCACTATGTCCACTGCTGTCTTCTACAGAATATCCATTGTCTGTCAGTCCCTCACACTGCACCACCTGTGTGTTCTGTGTCACTATGTCCTCTGCTGTCTTCTAGAGTTTGTCCACGGATTTTCAGTACCTCACACTGTACCACCTGTTTGTTCTTTGTCACTATGCCCACTGCTGTCTTCTACAGTCTGTCCACGTATTGACAGTCCCTCACACCCCAGCACCTGTGTGTTCTGTGTCACTATGTCCACTGCTGTCTTCTACAGTCTGTCCACTGTCTGTCAATACCTCTCACGGTACCACCTGTTGGTTCTGTGTCACTAAGTCCACTGTTGTCTTCTACAGTCTGTCCACTGTCTGTCAGTCCCTCACACTGCACCACCTGTGTGTTCTGTGTCACAATGTCCACTGCTGTCTTCTACAGTTTGCCCACGGATTGTCAGTACCTCACACTGTACCACCTGTATGTTCTTTGTCAATATGCCCACTGCTGTCTTCTAGAGTTTGTCCACGGATAGTCAGTCCCTCACACTATACCTCCTGTGTGTTCTGTGTCACTATGTCCACTTCTGTCTTCTACATTCTGTCCAATGTCTGTCAATACCTCTCACTGTGCCACCTGTTTGTTCTGTGTCACTATGTCCACTGCTGCCTTCTACAGTCTGTCCACTGTCTGTCAATACCTCTCACTGTACCACCTGTTTGTTCTGTGTCACTAAGTCCACTGCTGTCTTCTACAGTCTGTCCACTGTCTGCCAGTCCCTCACACTGCACCACCTGTGTGTTCTGAGACACTATGTCCACTATTGTCTTCTACAGTTTGTCCACGGATTGTCAGTACCTCACACTGAACCCCCTGTATGTTTTTTGTCAATATGCCCACTGCTGTCTTCTACAGTTTGTCCACGGATTGTCAGTCCCTCACACTATACCTCCTGTGTGTTCTGTGTCAATATGTCCACTGCTGTCTTCTACATTCTGTCCACTGTCTGTCAATGCCTCTCACTGTACCACCTGTTTGTTCTGTGTCACTATGCCCACTGCTGTCTTCTACAGTCTGTCCACTGTCTGTCAATACCTCTCACTGTACCACCTGTTTGTTATGTGTCACTATGTCCACTGCTGTCTTCTACAGTCTGTCTACTGTCTGTCAATACCTCTCACTGTACCACCTGTTTGTTCTATGTTACTATGTCCACTGCTGTCTTCTACAGTCTGTAAACTGTCTGTAAATACCTCTCATTGTACCACCTGTTTGTTCTGTGTCTCTATGTCCACTGCTGTCTTCTACAGTCTGTTCACGGATTGTCAGTCCCTCACACTGCACCACCTGTGTGTTGTGTGTCACTATGTCCACTGCTGTCTTCTACAGTCTGTCTACTGTCTGTCAATACCTCTCACTGTACCACCTGTGTGTTCTGTGTCACTATGTCCACTGCTTTCTTCTACAGTCTGTCCACTGTCTGTCAGTACCTCACACTGCACCATCTGTGTGTTCTGTGTTACTATGTCCACTGCTTTCTTCTACAGTCTATCCACTGTCTGCAAGTACCTCACACTATACCACCTGTGTGTTCTGTGTCACTATGTCCACTGTTGTCTTCTACAGTCTGTCCTCTGTCTTTCAGGACCTCACACTGAACCACCTGTTTGTTCTGAGACACTATGACCACTAATGTCTTCTACAGTCTGCCCTCTGACTTTCAGTACCTCACACTACACCACCTGTTTGTTCTGTTGTCACTATACCCACTGCTGTCTTCTAAAGTCTGTCTTCTGTCTTTCAATAGTTCACACTGCACCACATGTTTGTTCTGAGACACTATGCCCACTACTGTCTTCTACAGTCTGTCCTCTGTCTTTCAGTACTTCACACTGCACCACCTGTTTGATCTGAGTCACTATGGCCACTATTGTCTTCTACAGTCTGTCCTCTGTCTTTCAGTACCTCACACTGTACCAACTGTTTGCTTTGAGTCACTATGCCCACTCCAGTCTTCTACAGTCTGTCCTCTGTCTTTCAGTATCTCACACTGAACAACCTGTTTGGTCTGAGTCACTATGCCCACTGCTGTCTTCTACATTCTGTCCTCTGTCTTTCAGTAACTCACACTGCACCACCTCTTTGTTCTGAGACACTATGCCCACTACTGTCTTCTACAGTCTGTCCTCTGTCTTTCAGTACCTCACACTGCACCAACTGTTTGTTCTGAGTCACTATGCCCACTGCTGTCTTCTACAGTCTGTCCTCTGTCTTTCAGTACCTCACAATATACCACTTGTTTGTTCTGAGTCACTATGCCCACTGCTGTCTTCTACAGTCTGTCGTCTGCCTTTCAGTATCTCACACTGCACCACCTGTTTGTTCTGAGACACTATGCCCACTACTTTCTTCTACTGTCTGTCCTCTGTCTTTCAGTACTTCACACTGAACCACCTGTTTGTTCTGAGTCACTATGCCCACTACTGTCGTCTAAAGTCTGCCCTGTGTCTTTCAGTACCTCACACTGCACCACCTGTTTGTTCTGAGTCACTATGCCCACTGCTGTCTTCTACAGTCTGTCCTCTGTCTTTCAGTACCTAACAATGCACCACCTGTTTGTTCTATGTCACTATGCCCACTGCTGTTTTCTACAGACTGTCCACTGTTTGTCAGAACCTCACACTGTACCGTCTGTTTGTTCTGTGTCACTATGCCCACTGCTGTCTTTTACAGTCTGTCCACTGTCTGTCAGAACCTCACACTGTACCGTCTGTTTGTTCTGTGTCAGTATGCCCGCTGCTCTCTTCTACAGTGTGTCCGCGGTCTGTCATTATTTCATACTGTACCTTCTGTTCATTCTGGGTCACTATAACTACTGCTGTCTTCTAAAGTCTGTCTTTTGTCTGTCAGTATCTCACACTGAACCTTCTGTTCGTTCTGGGCCACTATATCCACTGCTATTTCCTACAGTCCGTCCATTGTCTGTCAGTACCTCTCACTGACCTTTCTGTTTGTATTGAATCACTATGTTTATTGCTGTGTTCTACAGTCTGTCCAATTTCTGTTTGTACTTCCCACTGTACCTTTTGTTAATTCTGGGTCTCTATAGCCACTACTGCATTCTAGTGTCTGTCCTATGTCTGTCAGTATTTCACTCTGTACTTTCTGATTTTTCTGGCCCACTATACCCACTGCTGTCTTCTACAGTCTGTCCACTGTTTGTTAAACCTCACACTGTACCTTCTGTTAGTTATGTGTCACTATATCCACTGCTGTCTTCTACAATCTGCCCAATGTCCGTCAGTACCTTACAATATGCCGTGTTATGGTTCCGTCACTATGTCCAACTTTTCATCTACATTCTGCCAAATGTTTGTTACTACCTCATATTGAACCGTCTGTTGGTTGTGTGTCACTATGTCTACAGACATCTACAGTCTGTCCAATCTCTGTCAGTACCTCACACTATACCGTCTATTGCTTCTGTGTCACTTTGTCCACTGCCATCTTTTACGGTTCTGCCAGCTGTCTGTCAGGACTTCACACTGTATTGTCTATTTGTTCTGTGTCTCTATGTCCAATGATGTTTTCGAAAACGAGTCCACTTTCTGTCATTTACACACACTGTACGGAATTTTGTTCCTTTGTCACTATGTACAATGCTGTCTTCTACAGACTGCCCACTGTCTGTCATTATCACATTTTGTACCGTCATTTGTCCTACATCAATATGACCACTACTGTCTTCTAAAGTCTAGTCAATTTCTGTCTGCACCTCACATTGTACGGTCTATTGGTTCTGTGTGTCTATGCCCACTGCTGTCTTCTACAGTCTGTCCACTGTATGTTAATCCCTCTCACTGTACCGCCTGTTTGTTCTGTGTCACTATGTCCACTGCTGTCTTCTACAGTCTGTCCACGGATTTTCAGTACCTCACACTGTACCACCTCTTTGCTCTTTGTCACTATGCGCACTAATGTCTTCTACAGTTTGTCCACGAATTGTCAGTACCTCACACTGTACCACCTGTTTGTTCTGTGTCACTATGTCCATAGCTGTCTTCTAGAGTTTGTCCAAATATTGCCGGACCTCACACTGTACCACCTGCTTGTTCTGTGTCACTATATCCACTGCTGTCTTCTACAGTCCATCCACTGTCTGTCAATATCTTTCAATGTACCACATGTTTGTTCTGTGTCACTATATCCACTGCTGTCTTCTACAGTCTATCCACTGTCTGTCAATATCTTTCAATGTACCACATGTTTGTTCTGTGTCAGTATGTCCATTGTTGTCTTCTACAGTCTGTCCACTGTCTGCCAGTACCTCACAATATACCACCTGTTTGTTCTGTGTCACTATGTCCACTGCTGTCTTCTACAGTCTGTTCACTGTCTGCCAGTACCTTGCACTATACCACCTGTTTGTTCTGTGTCACTATGCCCACTGTTGTCTTCTACAGTCTGTCCACTGTCTGCCAGTACCTCACAATATACCACCTGTTTGTTCTGTGTCGCCATGTCCACTGCTGCCTTCTATAGTCTATCCACGGATTTTCAGTATCTCACACTGTACCATTTGATAGTTATTTGTCACTATGTCCACTGCTGTCTTCTAAAGTCTGTCCAATGTCTGTCAATACCTCTCACTGTACAAACCGTTTGTTCTGTGTCACTATGTCCACTGCTGCCTTCTACAATTTTTCCAAAGATTGTCAGTACCTCAAACTGCACAACCTGTTTGTTCTGTGTCACTATGCCCACTGCTGTCTTCTACAGTCTGTCCACTGTCTGCCAGTGCCTCACACTATACCACCTGTTTGCTCTGCGTCACTATGTCCACTTCTGTCTTCTACAGTCTGTCCACTCTCTGCCAGTACCTCACACTATACCACCTGTTTGTTCTGTGTCACTATGTCCACTGCTGTCTTCTACAGTCTGTCCACTGTCTGCCAGTACCTCA
>Ga0268261_10001820_pt1 | contig 14980 bp, 14 predicted proteins | sample TergutNc150P1_FD_190353 | JGI IMG/M metagenome (GOLD analysis project Ga0268261, IMG submission 190353) | Nasutitermes corniger P1 segment gut microbial community from laboratory colony in Florida, USA - Nc150 P1 (SPAdes) (version 2) | ecosystem: Host-associated > Arthropoda: Insects >... | reverse complement strand
GTTGTCAGGTAGAGGTCTCTGCGACGAGCTGATCACTCGTCCAGAGGAGTCCTACCGATTGTGCTGCGTCGTTGCGTGTGATCTAGAAACATCAAGAATGGGTGCTCCATATATATATGACATTAGTCGCCTAAGGGTTAATGGTGACAATGCACACAAATTCTCACAATTTTAAATTAATGTTAAAATCATCAAGGTTACGATTCTTTAACTTCAAAATACTTACAGAATTGTCCCTTGAATGAACACCATCATCGTGTATTTCTATCATGTCATCTCCATCCGGTGGCTCCTGCTTCACTTCCACAGTCTATCGGAAAAAAAATAAATTTCAGTCAAGGTGATTAAAAATTGAGGAGGCCAAGGCCCACCCAGGGCTATAGAGCTGATGGTGATAATGATGATGATGATAATTAAAAATACTGTTCGTAGTCAATACAGTCATGCGTTGCTTAACAACACAAATACATTCTGAGAAATGCGTCGTTAGGCGATTTCGTCATTGTGTGAACGTCATAGAGTGTACTTACACAAACCTAGATAGTATAGCCTACTACTCACCTAGTCTAAATGGTATAGCCTATTGCTCCTAGGCTACAAACCTGTACAGCATGTTACTGTACTGAATACTGTAGGCAATTGTAACACAATGGTAAGTATTATAATATTATATTATAATATTATGGGACCACCGTCATACATGACGTCCGTCGTTCACCGAAACATCGTTATATGGTGCATGACTGTATATCAAAAAGTAATGGCGACACATATACACTCATGCTATATGATTCCATCGCAGAACTCTCCACAGACAAGGCCACTATTCAACACAACTTGCAAATATGCTGTATTAAGAGGTGATAAAAATGTATGTACCCCTATTTTAATTATTGATCATCACTCCAAAATAAAATCTGCAACTGCATGTACTGTCAGTGAAGGAATGGAACAGAAACACAAACTGAGATAGTCAGACACAGGTCAAGTTTTGATAGGAGCCATCCCGTTGTGTTATATAATACGATAAAGTAATTTATTCAAACACAACACATATATATAGACTGAACAAATTACTTTATCAGACGTAGGTCAGCTCTACACGTGTACAATATGCACCCAACAAGACATAAGACCAGTAATGAAATTCTATAAACTTTCTGGTCACTCAACTCTTTGGACACATTTCTCAGCATATAAACAAAAATGTAACAACGCAGAGTCAGTTTGTAACTTCACGCCTTGCAAAAGCTCATCTGGAAAGCACTAATAAATCTGCATGTATGTTCACTTGTTTACTGATTTGTCCATTTGTTTATTTCATAATTTATTCTCTTAATTCTTCTTGACAGTACTAATATTACCAATTTTTTAGGCCTCTCACAATGACACAGGAACTTACGTAACTATCTCCACATCATATACTTGCGAGACAGCAAGCATCTACACTAAACCAAGCAGCAACTCCATGTACGGTGCAGGCTGAACACAATAATGAGACGGGACAATTTTAAAGCATCCATAACAAATGGCAATTAATCTTTGCATGGCACACAAAACCGAAACAAATCGCAATTCTAAGGTGAGCTACATTTGCGAATCTTGAAGAAATGCTTCAGATCCTGAAAATACAGGCTTCAATTCATTACATAAAGTGTATAAAGTCTGCTCATTGCAACAAACAATCTTATGACAATCAAATGCTTTCAATGTGCTAAGGAAATGAAGAAAAAGACAACATAAACTGTAATGCTTAATAAAATACTAGTATCGCAGTGCAATGCGAGGTGTCAAAATATGCAGGACAGGGCCTACAACATACAAAAATTACAATATTTCAATAACCTATTAAAATATATCAGTTCCACAATTTCACAAGAAGTGTACACCTGTAAGTAACTGCTTTTTAACTACTCACAAAAGATACACATACCAGTACAATCCATTTTTATGCTCTCAGGTTAACAAAAATCAGTACCGGTATTATGGTAACTCAAAGGAAAGGGGTAACGGCCATTAATCATAACTAAGTTTTATGTTACATTATTATATAACTTTAATGCAACATGTTCAGCTTAAGTATGAAAAGCCATCATCAGTCACAATTACAGCATCAATTAAAAGTTATAAAGTACTTTAAACCATTTTTAAATGTTTACATATATATAACTGAAATCCTTTTACTTTGTGTATCTTCACCACAACAGGATGTGTCTCTTCAAGTTATTACAATAACTGCATACTCCAAACAGTCTGAATGCAAAAGTGAAGCAGTGATGCAGTAAAAATATATTTCCAAGTGCTACACTATTTCCAATTAAACTTTCACAACAAAATAACCACTCTTCATAGTTAAACAGTACAAAATGAAAGAAATGTTTACAAAATGGTAGGTTTCATCTCAGGGAATACTTCATGACATAGGCAATGAAATGTGCAAACCACTGGTGTTTCAGTTTACACAGTATCGTACGCCCCACTGAAAAAAAAAAAAAAAAAAAAAAAAAAAAAAAAAAAAAAAAAAAAAAATCGAACCCACAACCCATCAATTTCCATGATGAAACTATTAAATGTAAATTTATGAATAACCAAAATTTTCCAAACCTTTTCTAGTTCTGCCTGGTCCTGCAATTTGTTGAGCCATTCCTTGAGTGTTGCCTGGGAAGAATCGCATACCTGCTTGAACATGTGCCATGTATTCACTTGACACAAACAATTCTGACATATCAGTTTTGGTAGTACGTCACTCACCGACACCTAACAAACAAACAAACCACATTCAATTATTTTCTGCGTTTGGCTTCCATTAATGTCTCAGCAACACTTTGAAGCCTGAAAATGGCAAATGCATTGCAAAATAACAATTACTACAGCACTATTGTCAGCTTCAAAACGTAAAAAAATCATACTAGCCTCAATTGAAACACAAGCCAATATTCTAAATGAAAGGGGAACACTTTGATTTCCATTTTCTTCTTCGCCAAATATTGGCAAAATGCCTCCGTCCTTTGATAAGCACAAACGACATATTTCACTCATCTTACAATGCACATCATTATCTACATCTTTCACATTCAACATTTTGGGGGTTGAATCAAATATCACAAACACTAGTGGCTACATTTCTACTGTTTACTAGGCATCAAATCAATTCATGCTTGTCCCTTGTTCACGGTACATGAAGCTGGCTGTCGTATCACGAAGCCATCGCTGAAAGATTACTTCGGCGGGAAGATTATACGAAATTATAGGCCTTTTACTTATTCTTTTATCTTCAGTCCACGTCTGCGTACACACGATTAAGACAACGGTACGCCCTGCATATTACGAACATTATACTACAGAATGTCCGATAAGAAGTCAATACGTCTTCTATACTTTTCCAAACACACCACGATCAAATCGAAGGGAAAAAATCAACCATGACCGTCCCGTAAGACAGGAGTGAGAGCAAAGCGTCTTTGTGATCCTTGGTATTGATGGTGTTCTGTGGCTGGTATTGGACAATATGTACGTAATCCGTGGTCATGGCGTGTTCATCTTAAAATCGTGGTGTGTTCACCATAAAATCGCTTTGGAAATGTGCAAATGGCTGTTCATAGTGCAGGTTAATGTACGTGTATTGCTGCGTAGTTTTCGAAACCTGTTATTAATTGGTCATCACAATCGCGAACTATAAGTTAATTTCATCTAGGTGTATGGAAAGTAATTGCATACAACTATATTTGTAACTACGATTAAAGTCGCAAGTACGGGAACGTGGTCAGTCTGGGGATTCATAATCCTCTCGTTATCGACTCTTAATGTTTTGTTAGGAAGCTGAAGGAGATACAGAAAAGAGAATATATGTGATCTACATTCCATTGGTTCTTCACAGGACCAGCCAATGACGTACATATTCAAAAGGCACACATATTAGCAGTACGCCGCATACACGTTATAAACTCTTAATTTTTGTCGATACTCTTGCTGGCAGGTAGACATAACGTAAACTATCATAACTTACATATCTTGTTTCATAGATTCATTAAATTTGCCCCACGGCCCTGAATATCAACACAATAACAATATCATACAATTACAGGGATTAATCACTTAACACCCAGTACATTAAAGTCCTTAACATGTACTGAGTTCAGAACATGGTTCTATGTGCTGTAACCATATTGCATGTACAGTGGCCCCCCCCCATCATGCCCAATATGTTTATTGTGTGGTCGCCTGGTGCACAGTGAAGAACATGACACAGAAAACAGCGTGCATTATATAAACTGATATTGTAAAGAAAAATGCTAAATACTAAACATAAACACAATGTGTAATAAGTATGGAAACATAGGCAACCCAGTAAGCAATGAATACCAAAAAAAAAATAAATAAATCATAGGCCTACACATGGAGCTTGGCAGTTTCCAGAGAATGCACACACACACACATACATAAATACACCAAGATAAGTATGTACTCAGACAAGTCTAACAGAATATAGTCTGACTAAAACTTTAATAATCTTAGATATAATATGGAATTTCAAAAACAAATCAAACAAATGATGAGGAATAAAGAATATACAACAATACAATGTTATGACAATTGTCACATTTGTAATATGTCACAAACTGCGCAATACTTTTCACGCATGTCCACTTGAATTTTAAATTTTGTACTCTTTGTGCCTAAAAATGGCCAAAGGCTGAAGTGTGGCAATCACTGTTGGATATAATAAATTTGTTATGTTTCGATAATATATAAAATTACTTCTTTTACAGATTTGCTGGCAAGTGGGGAGACTTATCCCAACAATAAATAAGATTACTTTCAGTGCCTGCCATTCTGATTTTGGTTTCATTATAAATACAATTCCCCATAAAATTATTGCACTTGACAGGAAATACGTAAATTAAAATATTTAGGTTTTATATTTTCATCAGGGTTTGGTGTTTTTCCATTTGAAGTTAATGTCAACTTGTGAGTCAAGAAATTCAGTTGTTTATGCATCTTCAATTCTTCTGTGCTTATGCCTTATATTTGGATAAACAGAGGTTCTGTTTATTAGTAAAAACTTTCATGGAATTTTTGTCAGAATTGAGAACAAGTTTATTGGCTTTAAACCATTTGTTCAAGGTTGTAAAGGCATCATTCAGGCAGTTCTGGAAGTGGTCAGACATAGATATTAAATAATGCTGATAATACTGTAATAAGTTTGGATTTGGAGTAAATGGTAGACAGCAGACCATGATGTGTGTGTGTGTGTCTATATATATATATATATGCAGCTGAATGTGGAACCTGTCATACCTGTTCTGCTGCACAGGAACTGATGGCACCATCCCACTGATCAGCAGACATCAGTTGTTCCTGCAGAGCGACCAATGACAGCCCATCCTATAGTACTGAGTTATGGGTTTAAAAACACTCTGTATAATTTTAATGTGGTGATTTTATTTCTACTTCTTGCTTTGTATCGTGAAATTATGGTTTCTGCTATTGTTCATGTGTATGTCTAGTTCTGTTACTGTCATATTAAAGTGTTCAATGCATGACACCAACAGATGCACCTTGGATATACAAAAATATAATCCTACATAACTCTTGCATGTTTCGGCATTGATTTTGCCATACTCGGGGAGCTGTACACCAAGATTTAAAACTTTAAACTATAACAGATTACAAAAGTCACACTTTACATGGAACTCATTACACATCAGAGAGGGACAAGATCCATAAGGAATCAAAGATAAATTGGATGTTTGTATACAAATAAAAATGACAACATATTTAATGAAAATGCTGTAATAAATATTACTGTTTTATTGTTCTAGTATATTGTACTTTTAAAAATACTATTTTAATCACAGTTTGTGACACCCCGGTGGTTTAAAGTTTAGGGGAGTGCAGTGTGGCTTATACATGAAAAAATTGTAACTGCCTACCATCTTTTTTTTTTTTTTTTTTTTTTTTTTTTTTTTTTTACTATTTCTTTTAATATGCCATTATTTCTATTTTCATGCAATTTCACACCATATTTTAACACATATTTCATGATGTATTTGTAATGGGAAGTAAATCTTTATTTATATATATATAGGGTGCGTCAGTGAATTGGGCGATTTTGCAAAACTGTTTTTTCTGGTTCGGCAATACTGGGGCATATGCTGCTATCGCCATTTTGCTGTCAACTTTCAAGCGTTTTAGCTGCAATGGAGCTGTGGACTGGAGCACAACGTGCTTTTGCTGTGAAAGCGTTTTACAAAGACGGTGACAATTTTGTGATCGTCAGCGTGAATTTCGAAGAGAGTTCGGGATTCATCGCAATTGTGCTGTTCTATCAGCCCATGCCACCAACCTGTGTTTGAAACTTCGAGGCTACTGGTTCTACACTAAAGAAGAAAGGTGGTAGTGTAAAAACTGTATGTACACCCGAGAACATTGTGGTAGTGAGAGAGGCCATTGAAAGAGGTCCACACCGTTCTGCGCGTCGCCACTCTGTGTCACTCGGGCTGTCTGAAGCCAGTGTTCGACGGATTTTACACAAAGATCCTCACTTCTACCCCTACATAAAAGGTCTTGATGGCATGGGCTGAGGGTACAGGACGATTGCGATTAATCCCGAACTCTCTTCGAAATTCACACTGAGCGATCACAAAATTGTCACCGTCTTTGTAAAACGCTTTCACAGCAAAAACACGTTGTGCTCCAGTCCACAGCTCCATTGCAGCTAATACGCTTGAAAGTTGACAGCAAAATGGCAATAGCAGCATACGCCCCAGTATTGCCGAACCAGAAAAAACATTGCAAAATCGCCTGATTCACTGACACACACACACACACACACACACACACACACGCGCGCGCGCGCGCGCGCAAGGTTTTGTATGGTTTTTCACAAGGCTTTTGACATTATATAGGTCTGATGATGGGCTGGCTAATCAGTCAAAATTAGTAACCTCAAAGACATGTAATTTTGTTGTGCAAGACTGTGTATTAAGTAAATAACAAAATAAATCATGTTTTAACAAGAGCACAAGATTTTGCTCCACTTGAATGTAGCATTAACACCATACAGTGAAGACAGGTTTACATAAATGGCCATATTAATGTACCGTATCTAAGGAGTACAGTATTCTGTCCAATATGTGTAATGCCAGGACACGTCTCACTCATGTGACAGGTACATTGTGAAATGCCCCAACTAATCACTATACCAGGATGCCATTAGGCATAAATGATAAGGGTTTGCTGTAGTTACAAAAATATTGTTGTATGTGAGATGCAGCAACAGCACAAATTTGTAAGATGGCAGCAATAAAGACAAAATTTAAAACAGTCACAAAATGAGCATATGAAGCGAACCTGGTAATAACTTGGCAGAAGTAACTTAAGAAGGTTGGATTTAGGCATCCACTGCACTGTACACACGAAGCCACATCAATGCTGAATCCAGAAATATCACTTCACCTCACTCTTCCCAGTCCAGTTAACTATTCCCAATTCTGCAGTAGTTCAAACCTCCTTATAATAATAACACTAGCAACTCAAGTACCTACAAAAATAAAATGAGGAATTTAGAAAATGTTGAGGATAAAGGACTCAAATTTTTGTGATGGTTAAATAAAACTTGTGAACAATGCAGTAAAAAGGCAACAAAAATCAGTAATACAATTACGCAAAAAATAAATGAAATGCTGATATTATGGGTGTAACTTATGAATTTTGGTAGGTAGACTTAAAAAGTTTAATAACATCATACATCAAAATATTTAAATATGAAATTTGATCCTTCCTCTTCAGTTGAAACTAAAAGAGTGCACACATGCACACACACCAGTACAATGAATCACTAAAGCACTAAAATCTCTAATGGGTAACAACGCAAATAGAATATACATACAAATCATTAAATACAAGAACACTCTTATTAAGAGATTTATTTGAAAAACACGTAACTACAGAAAACATTCTAGAAAACTATAAAAACAGCATACATATCAGCAATGCATGAATTGGGGAGAGAAAAATTAAAGTACCTTAACTATTACAGGTAAAGAAAAAAACCAATGTAGTAGGGAAAAAACAGGAGCAGAGAATATAGTAAAGCAAAAGTGGCTACAACACATACAGAGGATGGACACAAACATGATACCTAAACAAGCCCTACAATATAAACCAAAAGGATGAAGACACACAGGATGACTGAGGAAGAGATGGAGGGACCAATTTCATTTTGAGGATACAAGGAACGGGAATTAAACCTAATCCTTCCCGAACATGATGATGATGATGATGAACTATTACAGGTGTACTTCTACAACAAGTACATATTTTGTATTTTGTGAAAATAAATAGTTTTCTGAAGAGGAATATAAAGAGAAGGAAGCAGAAGAGCAATGAGGATTTAGAACTGGCTGCTCTACAAATATTCTGTATATATATGGTAGTATCAAAAAGTTCCCAGAATTCAGGTGTAAAACTTAAATATTCCAGTTTGAATACCCTTGAAGTACATCCCTTTTATGTGTGTGCATACATGCACGTGCACGCGCATGTTGACACATGCACACTTACAAGTTTTGCTGTGCTTGGCAGCACCTCCTTGGATACAGTGCACAGGCTGGCTGTCACACTGAATTTATCGACCGTCACAAAATATTGACCTTGAAGCCCTATTTTTATTCTAGGAGACAACCGAAAGTCCCAGGGTGTGAGATCTGATGAGTACGGTGGCTGTGGCATGAATGTGATTTGTCTGTCTGCCAAGAAATGCTGCACTGTCATAACTGTGTGATTTGAGGTATTGTAGCAATGCAGGATCCATCCATTATGCTATTTTTCTGGTCATTTTCTCCCACTTTGACCCATACACATGACAGCATCGCAACACAGTAAGCAGCGTTCACAGCAGTCCCTCCAGGCATAATATGGAATAAAAAAATAATTGTCCAAGACAAGACACAAGTATCCTTCTATATTGTAATTTTACAATTTTGTTTTTTCTGTTTGTATCATTGCCTGCTTTGCATAAGAGCTGTTTTTAAGACTTGAATACATTCACAACATAAACACATGCACTCTTCAGATATGTATCAATATTCTGTTAACAAACAAATAGCAATGCCTTCCATGACAAACAAATATTCCCTGAGGATGGCTGAGCAAAGCCACAACATGTATGAAGGACCTATAATGATGATGATAATGTTGATAGTGCTCATTTGAATTAGAATTTTTATTGACATTCAATAGATCCTTACACAGGTCAAAATAACCCAATTGAATGCTGAAATTGTCAGTAACATATATAATATAAAGGCATAAAAGCATGCAAATCAAAATCACCCATAACACATGAAGAAAACAAGAGGCATAACAACTGCACAAAATGCAACAACAATACAACAGAATAGCTTGTGATAATTATTATAATAACATAAACATGGCTGATAAATTTATACAATATAATAAAACAAGACAAAACTGAATAAAAATTAGAATAAAAAACTGAAGGAAATTGAAATGAAACTTGAAAATGAATCATGTATCATATATATCATCTGGTATAGCACTCCTCGGAAGTGTAAAAAGAGTGTGTAATCAAAACTTGTTTTAAAATTCCTTTAAATCTCTTGAGATTGCGAGAAGTATTTTTAATATCTGATGGGAGATTATTAAAGATTTTAACACCTGAATAACAAACTCTGTTTTTATAAATAGCCAAATTCATCTGAGGTAAATGTAGCTCATTGCTATGCACAGTTTGTACCACATATGCTATAGTTTTCTGAATTTGTAGTAAAGTAGCCATTGTTATTAGTCACAAATAAAAGTAGAAAAAGTAAATACTGACATTTTAGTGCCTTGAATGTTGACAAGATTGTGGCCACAGTGAATAACACTTTAAAATATCTAATTATCGGGACCGAGGTCTGTAGGGCCAATTGTGTCTGAAATGCAGAACCTTCAACTGCTTACAACCAGCAACAAGATATTCTCGACTCTGATCCGTGACATTTGGACAATACACCACTTCTAGATATCTCACATTAATACAATTTGTGGAAATATTAAAAACTGCAAGGTCATTCATGCCATGTAAACGAGACAAAATCAGACACTCTAGTTTGGATGCCATGGTACTTAGCAAGAAATTACTTATAGCTTCGGTACTCAGGTTAGTTCCCAGTCTCAGTTTAAACGACTTAAGTGAATTTAACTTTGCGATGCTCCTTAACCCTTTATCTGTCATTAGAAGGCACGAAGATAAATGTAGAGTACACAGCATGCTACATTTTTCCATGTAACAATATGTGATATCAGTAAGGCATTCACCATATAATACCAATGACAACAGATTGCTCTTCTTTGATTCTAATAAATATATGATGTCATCATCTGAAAGCTCTCGAACATAATCCAAATTGATGTGCTGAAGACAACAACATGAGTCAACAATCTCTTTAAGTAATAGGCCATATAAGCATCTACTATGTGATACATTTAGTTTCCTCAGGTGTGCAAACTTGCAAATTAAGCTGAAACAGTTAGGTTCAACAGACCAACATTTCCCCAGACTAAACACTTCAAGGTTTGGAAAATGGTCAGCCAAAAGCCGTATGCTACTTTCCCTCACCTGCCCGCAACACACGAGCTCTAACTGACGAATATCTTCACAGTTATGATAAAGTTGCTGGCATATTAAATGTACGTCGGTTCGCCACTGAAGCTGTATTGATTTTAAAAGAGGCATTTTCGGTATTATGAATGTAAGATAATCTATACTCATATTCTTGTGACAAACGAAGTTCAAATTCTTCCACAATGTTACATCACGAGTTAAGCAATTCCACCGCTCACAAACATTGGCCACGGCTAAACACACGTCTTTACTGTCGAGATATGTAAAAATTTTTAACAGAATCTCATTCGGTAAACAATCCATCGTCACTTTCTCGGTTATTTCCGTCGCCATAAATTAAAAACTAGCCTCCTTCTAACTCCTTCGCAGGATTTATAATCTTCTGTATTAATAATGAACTAGTTTGTGGTTATGTTCTATCACGTGTTCCATCGAAACAGACACACTCGAATGTAAGTTGACGTAAGGTACACACATTTTACGTACCTTAATCATAAAATCAATAATGTTACACATTTACTTTGGAGGTTATAGAAACCAAAAGCCCTTACATTTCTACGCCACATTCGTCATAGACACTTTCAGATTTGTTCCGTTCTTCTTAGCAGCAGTCATGCCACTACACAATCCGAGAAATTCGATTCACAGACGAATATAACCGTGAATTTGTGAAAGTGTGTGAGGGGCATTTGAAGCGGTTAACGTTTGTTTTCCATAATAAAGTATCGAGAGAGAGAGAGAGAAATATTGATCATATAAGAATATTGATGATTACGATTAGTTTGTTTTAAAAATAATTGACCACGCTATTAAAGGTAGTGTTGTAAATAGCAGTTTCCTGTCTTGCAAGAACCACAATAATAATTAAGTTCCTCTAAACTGGAACGATATGTATGGACATTGAAATGCCCTATAACTGTACCGAGTTAAGAATGCAACTAAAAGACATTCCTGTTAACAGTTCTATTATAAAGCTAAATGAAAGGTCACAGAGTTCTGTAGCACATCCTAGTGACACTGCTATTAAGTTGTTGGTAACTGCAATGTTGCATCATATTTTTATGGTGAAAATCAATGACAGGTACACGCCGCAGACGTGCTGATCACACATACTCTCTTAGTTGATATTTATGGTTTGCAACAGGAAAACAGATTTAAGATCAGCTCAGAATCTTGGTCATACTGATTTCATGTGTACCATTTTATTGCTGTAAGCTAGAGGGAGATTACACTGTACCTAGTTGATCTTTTTATTACAGTTTTGGGATACTGAAGCATGAGTATGATCTGAAATTAGATTTTTAAATGTTTAAACTGTAAACTATTTTAGTTTTATTTTTATAACTTAAACTAATACAGGTTTCTTCGATTCAGCGTTGGTCAGCTAATTTTGTAATAAATAAAAGAACATGATTTGGAAAATCGTCAGTAACAAGAATGGTCATGTCAACCATATCACTCTGTTAGCAAAACCAGTACAAAAGAATAACTGACCCTAAAAAAAACTCATTTACATTATTTAAACTAACCTGACATGATGATGAAAAGAGTAAGTTTATGATATACTGGGATGAGAGCCTCAAATCTTAAACAGGAATAGGTTCATATAAGTGGCATTTGCATAAAATATGCTGGTAGGAGGGAGTAGTAGCACATATGGGACAGGATGTCTTGAATGTTTAGTGGTGAAGTCCTGTATTATGCCAACATTTCTACATATTACAAAAAATGATATTTAAAAATGAAACAAAATATTTAGTTCAAATTCATGTGTTTTATACAATTAAAGATACAGACTGATATTCCCTAATAATACTCTCTATGTTACAGATCTCTAATTTGTTTTCTCAGACTAACACTTGTACCCTAGCACAACACCATATCAAGTGCTGCTGCTGCTGCACTCATATAAGCACTTGCACCATAATACAGTATCATAAACTGCTGCTGTACTCAAGCACCTGTACAACATAGTACAATACCATCAAGTGACACTGCACTCAAGCACTTGTACCATAGTAAAACACCATAAAGTGATGCTGTACTCAAGCACCTGTACAACATAGTACAATACCATCAAGTGATGCTGCACTCAAGACAAGCACTTGTACTGTAGTACAACAACATAGAAAGTTTTGTTACATATAATTCCAACTAGATACACAATTCACGGAGTTTATTTCTATCTGACAACTGCTCTGCATGTTTCGGGCGTTACTATCGCCCATCGTCAGGAGCACAAAATAACTGTAACTACAGCATCTGGTAACTGTTACACTGTAATAGATCTATTACAGTGTAACGGTTACCAGGTGCTGTAGTTACAGTTATTTTGTGCTCCTGACGATGGGTGATAGTAATGCCCGAAACATGTAGAGCAGTGTCAGATAGAAATAAACTCTGTGAATTGTGTATCTAGTTGGAATTATAAGCAACGGAATATTAATATGATGCACAGACCCATGAACATTAAACCATATAAAGTGCTTCTGCACTCAGAGAAGCACATGCACCATAATACAACATGTCATCAAGTGCTGCTGCACTCAGACAAGCACCTGTACACCATAACACAATAACATATCAAGTGCTGCTGCACTCAGACCACTGCTTGTACCATAATGCAGTATTGTACAGAGTTATATTGTACTCAGTGACAGACTGATGGTAATTTTAAGCACTAAAACATTTCCTTCAAGTGCCTTAATGAAAATTGATTAATTATATATATGTATATATATCTTTTACAATATTTGTGTCCAAAGCCTTGAAACACTTTGCACAATTTACCTGTACACTTCTAAACAACATATAGCACAGCAACATTCTTCCTTAAAATTTGAAATGCAATAACATTAATGTTACCGATTTACATATATACATACCGTTTGTCTATTAAGTTACACTTGCAAAACTTTTTTTAATATAACATAAACATGCTGGACATTGTTCTGAGGTGTATCTCAAAACGTGATACGAGACATCCCATTATGTTTACAATATGAGGATCAAATGCAGTGGCATGTTAACCTGGCACAACATTCGTAATACAACAAATTGCTTTGTTTTATAACGTGGCAACAAGGTTCAGCAAAAAAAGGAAAGATATGAATGGGCTAATGTGAATAAAATAAACAATTAAAAAAATATAAAATCACAAAAGTGATTTTATATTGTTTTAATTGTTTAATGAAAGTATGAGAGCTAAAAACTTTTGAATCTAATTTAATTACTTAACATATAAACCATTTGTCTTCCAGGTTGCTATCCAAAAACTTGAAGTTCAAGATATATAGAACTATAATTTTGCCTGTGGTTTTGTATGGGTGTGAAACCTGGTCACTGACATTGAGGGAGGAACACAGGCTGAGGGTGTTTGAGAATAGGGTGTTGAGGAAAGTATTTGGACCTAAGAGGGACGAGGTGACAGGGGAATGGAGAAAGCTGCATAACGAGGAGCTGAATGATCTGTACTCATTACCCAATAATGTGCGGGTGGTAAAATCGAGACGAATGAGATGGGCAGGGCATGTGGCGCGTGTGGGGGAGGATAGACGTGTGCACAGGGTGTTGGCAGGGAAGCCTGAGGGAAAGAGGCCATTGGGGAGACCAAGACATAGATGGGAGGATAATATTAAGATGGATCTTCAGGAAGTTTGAGGGGGTCGTGGGGACTGGATTGAGTTGGCTCAGGATAGGGACAGGTGGCAGGCACTTCTGGGTATGGTGAGGGACTTTCGGGTTCCATAAATGCGGGGAATTTCTTGGCTAGCTGCAAAGTTTACTGGTTAGCTTCTCAAGAAGGACTGTGCTCCATGGAGTAAGTAAGTAACATATAAACTATTTTTCTCAAAATTGTTCCTAATGTATAATTTGCTAAACACATCAACACGTTTGTGATGGGTATGAGTGGTGACTTGCCAGTCTGTTACTTTTTTTCCAAGTAAGCTGTTTTCTGCTGAATGCTAAAACTCTGAAAATTTATTTATAAACATTATGATTTTTGCTAAGATTTAAGTTGTTTCAGGATGTCTTCTATTAAAACACTTCAAAAAGAGGTTTGTATTTAATGGGTCATAAGTGCGTGTGTGCGCAGGTTTTCTGATGCGTAACATGATGGTATGCAGCAGGTATGACATGTGTCCTTTGGTGCAAATACGTTATTAGTCCTTTTGTGTGCAATAAGTATGAACCTATATGATAAAACTTTTGTAGAGGAATGTATATTATAACTTGCTTTAGGGGTTTTAGCTGTGTGTGTGTGTGTGTGTGTGTGTGTGTGTGTGTGTGTGTGTGTGTGTGTGTGTGTGTGTGTGTGTGTGTGTGTGTGTGTGTGTGTGTGTGTGT
>Ga0268261_10001819_pt1 | contig 14981 bp, 14 predicted proteins | sample TergutNc150P1_FD_190353 | JGI IMG/M metagenome (GOLD analysis project Ga0268261, IMG submission 190353) | Nasutitermes corniger P1 segment gut microbial community from laboratory colony in Florida, USA - Nc150 P1 (SPAdes) (version 2) | ecosystem: Host-associated > Arthropoda: Insects >... | reverse complement strand
GCATTTGTATTCAGATTTGTAAATGTACATATAAACATATACATCAGTCACTGCTTTAAACATTAAACAATTCATCAACACAGTAAATGGATTGTGCGTTGAAGTATCATTTCAGTGCTGCTGAAAGAGAGGCTTATCAGAAATCAGTATGCTGTCAGAATGTCACTAATTATTCCTTCACAATGAGACATTTTATGATGCAAGGGAATACACTGCAGAGTACTGGTTACCAACCAGTGAGGCTGTACATTTGTCTGCAAATAACACAGTGCAAAGTGCCTCAACCCAAGAGGAGGTCAATACCATTTCACACAGTTATCAAAGTTGGATGAGATTAAAATATATATATATATATATATATATATATCACACCTGACAGCACATAGCACATGCCTGGCAATGAAACCACTGACATATGCTACTAAGAAGAGATCCATGTCAACATTATTCACCTCCTGCTGCACTTGTTCTGCAATATGAAAGCCACTAAGACCAACATGGTCTCCCTACTGTGACTTGTGAATGGATTTGGTGGAGTAGCACGAGATTCGTTGAGGAAGGAATGTAGATTATCCAGCTCAGTTTCAACACCCTCACAATTTGCATTACACAGACCTGTATATGCAAGGCCATTGATGATACTAGTCTTTAGGGCATCTACAAACTGTTCCACAGTTGGGTTATTGTTTGAACCATAGTGCAAACGAATAACACCAAAGGTGTTCTCAAGGGGATCTTGATTTAGGCTTCAGATCTCAAGATAGTCAAAAACCTGCTCTTTTCAATGTTCTCTACTTATGCTGGACAGCACCAGTATCAATAATCCACCCATTCTGTGATGAAGTCGGTTTCTTTAAGGCAGGTTTACCATCCTGAAGGAAGATCCAGCCCTTTATCCCCATACTTGCCTTGGTCCAGTGACCTATATGAGGATTGTTGTGGGCTATGCAATGTCTTGCCAGCAGCAGCACACTTCACACTGTTGAAGCTATCAAACAGTTTGTCGATGTCCTCGACAAACAGAGCCATAGCCAGGTATTCGCTGCTGAACACCCCTACAAAAAACACAAAAACATCAGTTCTACACTTGTTTCATTGTCACAGTTGGCCAATTTGGGGAATAACTTTCCCACAAGAAAGCAGGTTACACTTGAATAAGTTACTTTATTTCTTATGACAACTAAATCAATGAAGACACTAATCCTTGCATGAAGACACCAGATTGTAAATTCCCGCTGCTACTGTGTGACTCATGACTTGAGCAGCCAAGCTCAATGTCACTTTCATAGCACACTGAGTAACACAGGACAGGTGGGTGTCAGTCAGCTTATACAGCATATGGATCATGCCATGTTTGTCACTTGTATAGCTTCTCAATGTGTTCCCACTTAGCAATAACAGGCAGGTGGCTGTCCATATGCTCAGAATCCAACTGCACATCATATTTTAGAAACAGGTTACGGGTGCACTTAAGGAGGTGTGGAGGCTCACATATTGTTGTAAATGCTTGAATTTGAAACTGGAAGAATGACTTGCTTATGGTTGCACCCAACAGTTTCAGGGCCTTGACATTGTTGGTACCCATGTCACAGACAGTAGCAACAACATGCAGTCCCATATTCTGACATGCACCAAGAACCTCATTCAAGAACTGCACAAGCATCTCAGTCGCAGTACTTCCACAACTCAGGAAGTAAGCCACTGGCTGCTTCCACTTCCGATGCAGACCATGATCTGCAATTTTGCACGTCCTTCCCCGACTTCCAAGATCCTCAAATCCATCAATGCAGTCAAATTTCTGATTAAACCAGACTTTCTCTCTGATCGACATTTCATTGAACAAGAGACAACAGTACCGATCTTTCTCAGACATATTCTGCAGAAAGCAGTGAAGTGAATCCAACACATGGGTATTGATGTCTGTCCTAAAATGAACAATATTGAGGAGGGATTGCAAGGTTCATCCTGATGCAAGAGGGAACAGCATCTGAAAAAGAGTATAGGGCTACGTTTAAGGAGAGACAGAGCCAAAGTTTTGTCTTCAAAATTTCACCTCCTTCCCCTCGGCTTGTGCCTACTATTCCTAATAATTGCTGCCAATAACGTGACAGCCTCTGCATTCAAAGAATTTGAAATTTCCTGCTTCAATGGATCACTGTCCACATGACAGAGATCTTTCAGCTTCCTTGATCTGTACTTCTTTCTCAAGAGTGCACTCTCCTTTCTCCGAATTCTATGGCACAGCTTTCGTTTTCTTGGTGTCAAATCTGACATGGCCAAATTAAGTTCCTCTAACAAGAATGCCTTGCTCTAGGCTTTGAGGAAGAATTTTGGTCAATGAAGCACCTGGATTCCCCATCAGAAGCATCTAAGCTCAGGGTAAAGGAGGTGTCTTCCACAGAAATATGTTGGCTGTTGCTTGTGTAGGGTTTGGTACAGAGATTTGAAAAGAAGTGGAGTGGCAGTCAGTGTGGACAGCAAGAGGTGTCTGAATATGGGTGGAGGACAGAGGCAACTTCATATAGGTTCTCAGAGGTGGCAGGACTTGAGGGCTGTTCTCCTCTGGAGTCAATTCTGAGCGTAATGGAAGGGGTGACAGGGCAGGAAGGTTACTATTCTGAGGGTTGAGGGTTGGAAAGGGTAGGTAACAAGGGAAGGGAGGACTGTGGCATGGAATGGGTGAGCCGAGTCCAAGCCACATGACACTGCCAATCTGTTCAGGCGTAACCCTTCAGGTGTAGTGAAGTCTGTCGGCAAGAAGCGATCTTGGTATAAAAATTTGTAGTGAAGGAACCCAGCTTCCTCTGTGGTGCACAGTTGACCGGTTTTCTCGGCCCACAATTTTGCACTCTAAATAAATAAATAAATGATTATATTACAATCCCACTATAAAGCGTCGTTAATGCATGTGTAATCCTAAATATTGGACACTCAATGTGCCTAATGCATGTTTAATTAAAAAATGGGTTCTGAAATTGTCATATTCGAAAACTGTACAATGCAAAAGAAACTGCTACTCTTTACTTTAATGCATGATACTACATTCAGTGATCACAAAAGGGCCAGTTTGTGGTAACGTTTATGAATCCTGTATGGCACCGAAAATGGGTTGTATGACATGAATAAGTGGCCATGCACATTATTCTATAATTTTATGAACACAACGCAATGGATTCCTTGAAAACCTGGAAAGTTTCCCTCTCCATTGTCTGTGCCGCGACGTGCACCCTGCGGCATAATACCGTCAGCACACATCAGACATGCATACATATAAAATGAAATCCGTATAAAAAACGCTGTATTTTACGTCACACATGTAGAAGAAACTGCAGTTCCACAACAATGGAACTTACCGCCACACAAGTCGGATGACCCACGATAAACTCACACGGTAAACCTACAACAGAATTGCGCCAAACTTCGAACAAGCGAAGTAAGGAAACAGAGCACTATCCGTCTAATGATTGGTTCCACTCTCCCAATCCCAGTTTCAGTGGGCTACTCACCACGGTGGAAATCAGTGTTGCCAATGCCAGTTATCCATTACTCTTTCATGTACGGTCACCAGAGTGTAGGACACTCACATATTCTATTCTCTGTGAATGCATCTCTAACCTGCGCTACCATGGTTCTAGAGATACTAGATGATCAGTTTCCTTGAGCTTAAGGACAAAAAAATAGCGATCATACGTACGAATGCGCGCGCAGGTGGTGAGGTAACTAGAGTCGATCTTCGGTCGATTTGTTGTGCTGATGTGTTGGGTGGGAAAGTTAATTGTTTCGGAAGGTATATCTATCTTAAGAATATATTCTGCCACTATTTGCCTTAAATATAAGTGACCTTTGCTAGTACGGTGTCATTAGATTCAGTTGTACAGACTGCTGCTATTCCGTAAGTGTTCTTGAAACCATAACCTTCAAGCTCGTAGTTTTGGCGAACACCAGTGTCTGTGCTGTGTGGAGTATAAAAGGAGCATTACGTTAGTGAAACAGTTCTAAAATCGTTAGCGTCAGCATATTCCCCTGTTAGAGTTAAGGTGTTTGTTATGGAGCCCAGCGATGCGGTCAAACTCAGGAATGGCTAACAGACAGGGGGACTTCGACTTGCGCTTCGCGCAAGTCTGCGCCCCCAGTTAACACTTTGGCTTGGCTTGGAAACATTTCTATGCAAAACAGTAATGATGTTGGTGATATCAGTGAAGAAGTTCGTAACAATCTTGATGGAGAGGGAAAACTTAACGGGAGTGTTCAGTGGGGAGAAAAAAATTACTATCTGCAGTGGTTTTGCCATGTTTCAGCTTGTTTTACCCTACTGTTGAGGCGGTGAATGCTGCAGCAGATAAGCCGTACTGGAATGTGTCGTTTTGCTATTAATCATTCTTGATATGAACAGTAAGGATATACCCATAGTGTGCAGTTAAATATGTCAAAACCCTTTGAGAGCAGTTTTTATTTTTGTGGTCAAAGGGTATCATCAGCATTTTTAATACAAAGACTTAATGCTGGCAATAGACGATATGCTGGTACAAATATAATAAAATCTATGGAGAAAATGATAAATTGGAATTGCATTTTGTGGGTATATCTATGTATCACACAAAGAGATAAGTTATAACGCTCATGTGTGTCATGTCACTTCAAGCAGTTTACTATGTAATTAGCAGTGTCATAATCCAGGGTACATGTTCAATAATATCCAATACGGGGTTTGCTTATTGATGTGTGATTAGAACACTTGAACATGAGTTCACGTAACGGCTCTTAACGAACATCTAGGTGTCTGTTTAATAGGAAACTGTCCGATTTTTAAAAACCAATTTATATTTATGATATATACTCTTCACACACATCAGAATAGCAAAAGAGCATGAAAACAGGAGAAGACTCTTTTCTCATTTGATGTTCTCAACTTGAGGAGTTGTAGGTTTATGGGGTTATTACAGTGCATTTTAGCTGGCTGTTAAGAGTTAAAAGTTGAAATTTCACTGCTATGTTAACACACCCACAGATACATTCTTGCCCTTATAACAAGACAACTAATAATTGTTGTAGTTAACAGGTGTGTTTTTTTTCTCTTTTGCAGGAAATTAAGCATGGAAAGCAAAAAGGATACAAGGACGCTGCCAGCTTTAATTGCAGGCATAAAGATTGAACCAGGAACTTTAGGAGCAGCACCAGGGCGTCTTCCATCATTTGGTGGACGTCGAGACCTCACTCTTGGATCATGTGGCCCAAGCAAAATAAACAACAGTGCTGATTCAAAACCCAAAAGAATATACACTCCCAACCTCAATGTTCAGAGAAACAAAAATAAAGTGTATGAATCAGCTTTTTTTTTTTAGAATATGTAAATATTATGTTATACGGTAGTATTAGTTGTGTTTGTGATTGAAATATAATGAACAAATTTCATAAACTAAATAGCTGCGTGTATAATATACATTGTTGTAACCCTGTTGATTTTTCTTAGTTTATCTTTCTTTTATGGTTCATGTATTTTTTTTGGATAATGGTATATTCATATCTGGAGAATAATGAACCAGGGTTTTTTGAGTTTTGAGTGTGTCAATAAGATTAAACATGTGTATGTATTAAATGGTTATCCATATTTATTTTTGTTTTTGTGGCAACATACTTGTGATTAATTTGCAGTTCCAGTGTTTGAGAACCTTTGTAGGTTTCATGAAATATTTCAGAAGTTAGATATGCAAATAAGAGTAAGTGGTTAGTGTGAATATGCCCCAGTTGGTTGTGATTGGTTCTTTTTTCCTTTCTATTCTTCGGTGCTTCCAGCATTTTTCCACATGAACCAAGCAGAAATATTGTAACTGCAAATAGATCCCAAATGTGAGCTGTAATTATATACAAAAGTAACTGATACTGAATAGTTTGGATCAGAATAACAACTTTTTTCAGGGACATGAACATAAAGGAGGAACATCCAAATAGCAAAGAGAAGCGAGAAAGGCGCAAAGATGACATGAAAGGCAGAAAGAAAGACAAACTGAACAACTTAGTACAGGTACAGCTATTTAAAAAAAACATGGAGTAGTTAAATTTTCAATTTCGTAGCCCAGAGGGACACGAGAAAAATATGGTTTTATTTGAACTTCCAATTAAAGTGTAGTAAATCATGACAAATACTGTATTTTGTGTATTATGGATTTATAAGTTGTGAATATCTAGAGATTATTTAATATTAACTAGTGCTTTTCTAAGTTTCACTGTTGAGATATCTGGCAGATTATTTAACTCTGAAATGAAGTTTATGCTCATTGCTTTTCCTGAGATTGTTTGTAAGAGGTCTCATGAAGAAATATTTAGATTGGATTCATGTCTGAGAAAAATTGTACCATGCAGGGATATGGTAGCTGTGGAAATGTCCTGACATACTAGTGTATGTCCAGGCATGCTGATGACTCTGTAATTGCTTCAGTCACAAACATTTATATATTAGTTTACTGGTGTCTGAGGGTAGAAGACAATGCATGTACAGTGGTTTTGCAAGAAGACTGGCAAGATGGCTACCAGAATTTATCAAGTGATGAAGATATGATTTGGAACTGGTGTAGTGAGGTAAACATGAGTTTTGTATGTGCTTTTTTGGAGAAAAATGTCCATCAAAAGTGACAAGCATTTTGGATACACTTCAGCCAAGAGAAACATTTAATAGGTATCTCAGATTGCTTCTTCATTGTGAATTGAGGTGTTATTTAGTTTTTGTCAAGTGGTCGCAGGAATAAGAACTACCTGTAGCGGTCATGTAAAGTTATAGATTGAAGTGTGTGTTGGTCACTTTCTTCTGTGGCTGCTGACACAGCAACAAAAACTCTTTGTAACTTTGACTTGCTCGAATGTTCATAGTCTGGTGAAATAATGGAGCTCTCCATTTCTGCCATTCTGTGTGGCCGAAGTGGAAACGTATACTGTGAATATTAAACTTTTCTCATGTGTATGAATATAGGACAAGTTTAGAGCAATACACAGAAAATAATGGAGACTGCAATGAACATTTAAGTTGCCCTGATAACATGGTAGTTGGGGTTTATCAGACTTTTAAAAACAGTGCTAAATCTGTAAAATGTGTAATTTTCTTTTTGCAGTCACATGGTGTGTTTGCTGAAGGAATTGCGGGTGGTGTGAAGAGGAGGTTTGGAGGAGGAGGAGGAGGATTAGGTGGTGGTGAACGAGATTCGGCTTCTAATTTTATACCAAAGCCTAAACTTAACTTACAGGTGAATAGTATGGAATGTAGGTCATATTATTACTTGTTTTATACATTTTCGAAACATATTTTCTTGCAGTACTGGATTAATGTGTACAAAACATGAAGTACTTGTTTTCTAATTAATGGATTATGTAAAGTGTGAAGTATGTAAGGGTAGTTTTATCTGTAATGAATCATATCCTTGCTGGGAAACTGTTCTGTTTTACCATGGTACTTTGAAATAGGCCATTATCACTTTTGTGTTCCTCCCAATTTTGCAAGCATAACCTGTGTCTTCTGCTAATATGTGCAATGATTACGCCATTGTTAAATAAATTTGGCTGGAATAAGCTCGGTAATGAAAATACAGATGTTCTTGTGCACAACATGAAGGCATGTGGGATAGCAGAGGTGTAACACCACTCATTCTTAACCTGGGCACTAGGTGGGAGTGAGTTGTGTCTTTTGTGCCCCCACCACCCTTTACTCATTGAATGGGAAGCTGGAGGGAGGGAGACAGAGCTAGTTTGGATGTTTTGGAGAAGACACAAAGCCTGTGGGCCTCTGAGAATCCAAAACATGACTTCATGGTCATCCAGCCCATAACCTAGTCATTATTGTGACTGCACTGTCTCCAAATGTCACACAATATTTATAAATCATGCTTGTTACATGTCTTGACATGTAGAAGCCCAAAGGTTATATCTGGCTGAGAACAGGGAGGAGTGGTGGGCTCTTATGAACACAGTAATGGGCCTTTTCTGTGAAATGTGGGGAATTCCCAGATTAACTGAAGACCTGTTAGCTTCTCAGGAAGGATCTGCTCCATGGAGTTAGTTCTTAGTTTCATTTTCATCTTAAGTCAGTTATTCCATTGGATGTGGGCTGGATGGACATATTTTTCTTTCCATTTCCACATTTGCACCAGAGTGAAGTAGCTCTTACCCAAGGGTCAAAGCAGCAGGATCATGAAACTGACCAGTCTCCTTCACATAATACTGTGGTTTAAAATTAGTGAAGTGTAACCTGTGTTCTCTCTATATGACAGTGGTTGGGCACGGACAGCTTTATTGTTACCTGTTAGCCCTCACTGTTTGGTGCTCGAGTCTGAACAATAATGTGTGATTGTAGCTGTAGATTATACGGTTAGGATGTACCATTTGTGTGACTATATACACTAATGTGGCTCATGCTCTTTTGTTAATTTAGCGTGCCTTGAAAATAGACAAGGAGGAGGAGGAGATGAAACTGAAAGCACTTTTGCGGGATGATTTTATTGATGATCCTAGCATGGAACCTGATGCTGACTATGCTCCTGTGAAGCTTCCCTTGTTGGCTTCAGGTCATATATACATTTAGTACTGTATTTACCTGCATGGGAGAGGAAACTTTATTTTATCAGAGTTACACTGGGCAACATATCTTATGTAGTCATACATATCTGTGTGTGAGCCCATATTCTTACCATTTTCCTACCTTCTTGTTTGCATTATGTTATCAAGTTTTTAAATATATAGTTAAAGGAAACATGTTAATTTAGCTGTGTGCAATGCCTAACATGATAGACCATAACAAAGTCAGCTGCTGCTACCATACTTAACATTTCAGAATATGTGTAAGTAACTTTCGTATGAAAAGGTCTACTAGTTTTCATGATGAAGTAAATGGTGTGGCAAATGGTTAACAAGTGTGCATTCACTCCTTCAAGAATATATGTGCATGACCTGTATTGTTGTCGATTATATTTGTTACAGCTAAGATAAAAACAGAATTGAAGGAGGAAGGCAAATTCACACCAATTAAAGCAGAAGAGAATGTTGGAGACATTAAAAGTAAGGATGTGCTGAACATGGATGTTGTGTATCACTCATTGTTTTATTTAAGCTTGGCATTACTTGTGGTTAATTTAAGAAAAAAAGTTGAATGATGTTACAGGGAAGAAAAGTTAGAATTTTAAGTAAAATGTCCATGTGACCTCGATTATTTCACCTTTGACCAGTTTAGATTTTCACATTGCAAGTCACTAGCTAACAATGGTGTTTCTGTTTAATCATTGCTTTTAGTACTTAAGAGTGCAGTAATGTTGCAGTAATCTTTTTTGGAACTGAGCATAAATAATTTTAGTCATAGCGTAATTTTATTTCATGCTTGTAGAACTCTGTGATGACATAAGTGAAATTTATAAATGTTTAATTATATTGCAGTTGAACAAGAGCCATTAGATGAGAATGAAAATTGATGTTAAACCAAAAACAGAAAATGGTAGAACAAGTTTGATAAATAACCTTAAACACTGACATGAAAGTATAAAATTAATGACCATCCAAGACTTGATACAAAGTACAAACTAAACTTGCTCTTGATTTAAGTGAAATATATGTACTGTTGATTATGTTACAGTTAAGCAAGAGATATTAGATGATGAAGATAAAGATGTGAAGCCCAAAGTAGAAGCTTGTAAAATCAAGTTTCATAAAGAACCAGAAGTAACAAAGCTAGAAAAACCGGAATTATTGGTAGTGCAAGATGTGTTACAAAGTAAAGAGCCTGAACTCATTTTCTTGCAGGTATGCAAGCTTTTGTAATTTGAGATTTGGAACTTTGTAGTTAGTCTGTGTACTCCTGGCTTAGTTGCAACAGAAAAAAACATATTGTAAATTGCATTTAGTGGCAGTACTGGAGGTCAGGGGGATCAGAGTCCTTATGCAGCAAATGATTTAAAAATTTCGTTATGGAAATGGAAGGTTAATTGTCACTTACAGTTAGGTTTCTTGTACATAATGGAATTGTATGGGCAGTTATGGGAGAAGCATTTAAGTGACAAAATATCTCATGTGTTACTAAGGTGTCATTGTCATGATATTATTCTTGATGTGCGTGCCCCAACTGAGAACAGTCATACAAACATAGGTTTGTATGGAGAACTGGAGTCTGTATTTGATCATTTCTGTTTGTATCACGCGAAAAGTTTGATGGTTCTGATTTCAGAGTTCCTACATAGCAGTAATAATGAGTGCACTTGAATGCTTATTAGATGGGCAACACCATCAGATTAATCACATACTGAGCAACTGTCAGTAAGGAAATGAGAAGCATGGAAGTTTGACATGGAAGATTTAATAGTAAGACATTAATGATGTACTCTCAAATAGCTGTGGAATCCTAGGGCAATCATGTCAACATCAGCAGTGCGTGAGAAAGTATTAGAGAGAATATCAGTGACATTCCCATGGGATTTTTGGACAGTGAGAGGAGGACATTGAATCTGGAGGCATATTTAGATAACATTCTTCTATACCATAGTTTATACCATTTCTGAATTTATTTAAGTGAATTCATTGAGAAAAAACAATGTGTTTCATCTAAGTTCATTACAAGTAGTAAAAGGCATCACCTACTTAAATAGGGGTATGGTTTTGTTTATAAATGGAAAAATCAACGTTTTTGAGCCAGTTGATCGTGTACCTCACTGGTGGAGGTGAATATTTTTATATGAAAATATGGTGCGCATCTGTATATGCTTAATTTAACCAAGTGCGTATTTTACAGAGAAAATTCTTATTATGACACTTCTGTAACGGTGTGTGATAGTGGGTGATTCATTAGAAGGATATTACATAATTGCATGGCCAGTAAGAATTGCACTCTTCTGGGTTATTACACAGTGAGTAATGGTAATTTCTTACTGATGTTTTGGGACAACCTATCAGTCCCATCTTCAAGGGTCAAGAATCCAAAAAGAAAGGTTCTTGACCCATGAAGATGGGACTGATAGATTGTCCTGAAATGTTGGTAAGAAATTACCACTATTTGTTGCTGAATAATCAGGTAGAGCGCAGTACTCATCTACTTTGTGGCAGAAGCCTAAATCATGCCTAGTCAGTAAATTTGTTATTCGATGTACAATAGAGGATCTGCAGAGGGGCGTTCTGTGGATACTACAGACAGGGATTGCAAGTGTGTGTTCTGAAGGTCTGATATACTGCTGGAGGATTTAAGTCGGTACAGTATGTTAGGATAAAAAGCTGTACAGTATATTTCCATCCATTGCTGCGTTGCTGAGAGTATTTGTTGCAATATGCGTGGGAAGGTTATGAAATACACAAGGGTAAAAAAATGCAATGTATGCAGATGATGTCAAAGTAGTGAGTGTACTGAGGACCATATGACTAAACCACTGAAAGCTGTGGCTGATCAAGTTGTTACTGAAGACATGTATTGTTTTTTTTTTTTTTTTGGTAGTTTCTTTAAGTGTCAACATGCCTTGTGCTAATGCTGGAGAGTGAAGATGATACCACCCTGAAGGTGGAGGTGGCAGGTTCTTCTGAAACATTAGTACGCAGCTATTGCATCATTCCAGGAAACTGCAGTCTTGTTACAATGTACTTTCTTGTCTAAATAAATCGCATGTTTTTCCATATGCAGATGCCAGATTGTTTGCCTGGTTTGAAACCTGAAGACAACACAGGATCAACAAAACCTTCAACTTCTGCAAGACCATCATCTCTTTCAGATGATGCAACACAGGTAATGAAAATTTTGTGGTATTATTCATTGTATGACATCTGCAACACCACTGCATTAAACTCCAGAATGAGTTTAAAAAATTCTGCCCTTATTCCAGACATTTTAATGTTTAAATATTTTTCCTTAACTGGTACTGGCAACACTGGACACCTGTGTCCCATTAAATGTAACTGTGTACAGATGAAATGTAAAATGCTGTCTCATGCAGGTGTAGGAATGGGCTTTTAAAGATGAAAATAACTATAGCTATCAGCAGCTACATTAGGATTTAAAGCCTGGATGATAATGGTTAACTGAAGTGTGCTGGGACAAACTTAGGGTGCCTCCTTGCATTAGAAAACTTGCACCTTCAGAAAGATAAACAGGAATTATAAATAATAATTTTGCAGCTAAGTGAATGATTTTTCAGTGGAAATGTTTGTTAGTATAGGCCAGTATTCCAAGAATGGTACCTACAAAATTTGTAAATGTGTGTCTGGTCTATGCGTATAACATAATTCATACAGTGAGCTGCAATATTTTGTTTGTTATTATTATATTTAGTTTTCAGTGCAACGGATTGACATGGCTGCATTGTTTAATTTTAAAATTTGTTGTCTATTTAAAAGTTTTTAAGTTTCTACAGTTGTTTGTTGCTTTCAGACTGCAGCCAACACAAAACACTGCACACTGAATACCTTATCAGAAGGCTGCATTGGGAAGCTGCAGCTGTTGAAATCAGGAAGAACCAGACTAGTGTTAGGTAACATTGTATTACGCGTGGATGTGGGAACACAAGTTGGCTTCCGAGAGGTGAGTATAGAAGTGACTTTCAAGGTAAACTTTGCATTTTAATGATACTGTAGCTATTTACTTTTTGTTTCATAATCTGAGATTCAATATCTTGATCAATATCAATATTGCATATTGAATTACCTTTGATTAATAATTATGTTATTTCATTTTGTAAATACATTGAAGTTGCTATATAACTTTAAGAAAAGATGAAATAATTCAGTTTCTTTACCATTCCAGGACTTGATTGCTGTTGATTTGGATGAAGCAATGCATACTGGAGACATGATCAATCTTGGACCAGTTAAAACACGCTTGGTTTGTTCACCAGACTGGGAAACAATGTTGACTAAAAGCATAGCATGAATTAAAATGAAATGTATATATGACTTATATGTGGATACTGTGTATATATTCTGTAATTTATAACTATAAAAGTTATTTATCCAAACAGTGGAACTTCATTCTGCTCTTGTTTGTAGTGTGGTGTTTATTTTTCATGTTTCCAAACATAGTTCTGCTTAGGAGTGTAGAGTGAAACTTGTTGAAGACTGTGGATATGAGGATAATTTAATTCCAATATTTTCCAAAATGATTATCATTTGCTGTGCCATTATAGTATGTTTTCTATATGGAAGGGTTTCCTGCGTCAATTGTACGAATTGTTTAACACAACAAAGTTTTCATGCCTTTTGCATCAAAATCTTAAACAGTTTTGCCAGGTTCCCATTCATTTAGTTGCTTTCAAACATACAGCGATGAAATGACACTGTCACCACCTAAAGGGTTATCTCCAAGGTATATGCAAATTGATAGAAAATGGTATAATGGTGTAGACCTGTGATAGTCTGGACTCTCACGGACATGTTTAAAGCCTCTAATTTCTTTGTCAATGTCAGTCATACGTGCTTTTTTTTTCAGCACCTTTACGAATAGTAGCAACTTGCTGCACCTTTGATGCCATTATTACAGGTGAATGGATGTGAATTTTCAAAATACAAGTCCAAAACAGTCAGGAAAGTAAAGCATTTCTGATCATAACAAAAGAAAATGGAGGTCCTGAGTTATGTGGGATGGTGTCGAACTGACTTACAGTTCTTGTCAGTACTGTTTGATTCACCTGATGCTGCCATGACTGATTTTTTGTGCTGAAGCTTACTCACTAGCACTGGCCAATTATTATACTGGCATATTGGGAATTACAGATAAACCATATTTCAAATTAACTGCGTTAGAAAGTACTCAGAACCTTTCGTTTAAAGGTGGGGAATGTTGTGGGCTTTCAATTATGTTGTATTTCAAATTAACCAAGTTTGAATTAATGAGGTCTTACTGTACTCCATTTTGTTGAAATTTTTGCTCAAAGCCACATTTTTTAAACTTTTTCCACAAACCTATTACTCTATCATAATTGTCACATACATCACTTTTATTGGCATTTATTAGATATTGTTCCTTCATGTTATGATATTAGCATTTTGAAGAGTGTAAGGTCTCAGTTGTATTTTGAGCATTGTTTCCGTAGTTGCTGTGTTCATTGGTTGTTCTGGACGTCCTGTCTAAACAATCTGTTCGCATATAAATTGTTTCCCTCATTTAACTGTTTTGACACAATTTTTTAAAATTTTTATCACCGTCACATTTTTTCTGTGCTTTGTTTTTCCATGTATGATCTTGTCTCAGTTTCTCCACGTTACTGGAATTCCAGCTTTGAAAATATGTTTGCCTATCTTTATTCTACAGCTGGCCAATGTTTTTCTGACAACATATGATCTCAGATGAAACAGCTACTGACCATATATGCATGTGTTCATCAGCGCCCTACACTCATAATTGTGAAATTCTGCTAGTTGCCAAAAATTTGACTGCAGAAATGTCTTCTTCAATATGGCTTCTGGACCAAGTGACTTTTTTTTTTTATTAATTCCAAGACTCTTCAGTATGGTAGCTGGTTTGTCAACACCACTACGGTACTATTATGAATTAATTGACAGAAAATGAAGCAGCATACCTGTTTTGTGGACAGGGCACTATTCTAGTTGTTGGTCATAAAAACCTATCTACTAACAAAAGGGAAGAAAGATCTTCCTTCTCTAATAACCTTTATCAACCTATGAGACCATATGCTGCCCTCTAAAATGTACTGGTGAATGGCCTAACATGCCAGTATGCTGGTATGTGTGTGTTTACATGGTAGCAATTAAATTTTTATGCTAAGTAAGAAAATCTCAGGCCACCAAGAGATGCATTTTGTATTTAAAGGTTAAAGTAAATATGCAGTTCTTTAGATGAGTGTTTAGGTGTTATGGTACCTTTCATTTTGTGTACCATTGAGAAGCAACAATTGCAAAAAAAAATTTCTTTGAAAAATAAAATCACTGTTACGAGGAACATGTTTTGTGAAGTTGTTTGCCATAAACTGTAGGTCTAGGTTTAAATTTGTATATTTAATTCAGTGCTGACAAGATGGGGG
>Ga0268261_10001818_pt1 | contig 14982 bp, 3 predicted proteins | sample TergutNc150P1_FD_190353 | JGI IMG/M metagenome (GOLD analysis project Ga0268261, IMG submission 190353) | Nasutitermes corniger P1 segment gut microbial community from laboratory colony in Florida, USA - Nc150 P1 (SPAdes) (version 2) | ecosystem: Host-associated > Arthropoda: Insects > Digestive... | reverse complement strand
CCTTATGCCCCCCCCCCTTTCCACCCACCAGATGAGTGTCTGGCCTGGTGAACAGAGTGAAAACAGCCCTGCTCATAATTAAAACGGATCATATGTGTCAGCAGCCCGGCCCCTGATTTATAACCCTTATTTGACATTTTCTTTCTAATAGCTCTAACCATTGCTTTAAAATCCATATCGTCTGTTTCTCTGAAGTTTGGCAATAAAAACATAAATTTTCTTTGAATCACAGACCTGCTGGTCGATTATGGCCCTCTCATGCACCGAAAAACACCACTTTATAAAGTCGAGTCATGGAAAGAATGAACGCAGATTTCCACCACTCTTCTATCTAGCAGCTATCTACCGCCAGCGTGCGTTCTCCCACTTACATAAGTTGCCACTTACAAACTCTACGTCTCTCTTTGCGCTCTTGGAGTGTTACTGGTGTTGACAGAGGGGTAATGTGCAGTGTAGGTAGGGTAAGGGAGGTATCACTCGTGTCCATTCCTTCTCTAAGCCGTATGTGAGTCTCAGCATAAGTAAACATTATATATCGGTAGAAATTCCTGCAGAATATTTTCAGCGTGAAAATTCGAATATAATTTTTCTGCAAAGGACCAAAATATTACTTACGAAGCACACTATTCGTTTCCAGCAATGTAAATGTTGAGGTGAAATTAGGTAAAGTAATTGGAAACAGAACAAATATTAAAATTGTACAAGAATAAATGAAATTTTCACCACAGGACATTAAATAACTGTGTTTCTTTTATGCACGAAATGTGACTGCTAGTTATGAAGAAGTATATGAAATGGCTTGTAAACTGAACATAGATCAGAAACACAGGAGAAAGTAGGCGCTAAATGAGGAAATATTTTCCAGATGTTTGTTAGGAATGAAGAATACTTAATAAGTACTAATAACTTTAATTGAAGACCTCTTGCTCTCCAATCAGTAATTAGCAAAAATTCTACCAAAGTTCCTCACAAATACCTGCCATACTGGGTGAGACTATAAAAAAACCATAGATCTACCGAGTGTCCTAAATGTTACTTCCCTGAGATTATGGTCACGTTCCAGGAAAACATTGCTTTAATTACAACCAGTCATCAGCAAAGTCTAACATACAAGAGATACAAAAAATGTTGAATTTGCTGTCCATCATATTCACTGTAGTCAACTGTCGAAATAATAACTAAAGGCGGTGAAGGTAATCAGATTTATGCAATTCAGTATCTCGGTAATAAGACTTTTAGAACACCTAGTAAATACATATATTGCGTGAGCTCAATGCAGAGCTGGCATGAACACAGATGGCAAATACTGTTACAACTGGGCTCTGAAGAAGTAACATATTCTTCAAGAGAAATGACTACAACTCATGCACATACGTGGTAGCTTAGAATATTAAATTTTATCGAAGTCAGTCACAGGGGTTAAAGAACAAATGTATAATTTTAATTATAATTTTAAGAGACGTGGCTTTTAAATTTACGTAAAATATATGATACACACGCTAATGTGATATTTGAAAATTATATAAATTTTGTTGCAGTAATTTCTTTAGATCGGCTTCGGTGGTCTAGAGGTAGCGTTCTGGCCTTTGGTACCCAAGTTCGCGGGTTCAAACCCGGCCGAAGCCGTCGGATTTTTAAGGGCGAAAAAATCTTCAGCACGCACTCCTTCGGAGGGTAAGTAAAGCCGTCTGTCCTACGTCGCAGATTTGCGGCATGTAAAAGATCTCTAGAATTACGTGGAAGTCGAATTCTAGACGAAATCTGTCGGAACACTTCTCGCCGACGAAGAGTTCCACCTTCCGCTGCTAGAGGTCTCTCGCGTCGTTGGACGTGAAGGCACCTAGCGGAGAAGGTGGGAACGTCTAAAGGCGGGGGAGAGCAATGGCAACCTACCCCTAAGAATTTGCCCAGGATGCAGTGTGCCAGGGCCATACCGGTCGCCTGACTGGGTTCTGGTTCCTGCTAAAACCGGCCTAAGGGCTGAATACTAATGAATACTAATGAATGAATGAATTTCTTTAGGAAAAAAGACCATCTTTATTTATGTGATGGCAAATTAAACATATCTACTACTAAGCGTCAGGTATATTTCATTGTACTGACACCTTATAAAGTACACTCTTCACCAAACCTCTCGTGGATTTCATTCATGGTTTTTTAAGACGCTGTCAGTGATTCGCCCTACACAGAGCCAAATAATAGAATAATTAGTCAATAATATATAGGACAGAATAAATTGAATGCTGTTGTGGCCTAACTTGAAATTATGTCCTGGAATTTGCCTGACGCGACGGAGAAACGCCATGGAAATTTCAGTCAGCACAGCCTAAATCTGGGCCAAGACATGAACCTGAGACTTTCCGAATATGAAGCAGGACTGCTAGACTGAGGCGCATCTAATGGGATTATGTGCACTAAATTAGAATGTGGATGAAGAATGCCGTTAATGACACATAAGGTGCAGTCCTTCGGAAACTGATTTGTTACGAAGCCGCCACGGCACGTCCCGTTTCGGATCAGAGAGAGTGCGAGAAATGTGTTGAGGCGCGCGTCTCTGGGTGACGAATCTGGACAGTCTGTCTGTCACACATATGCAAATAACAAGGAAGTGACGACAACCGGATGCATCAATTTTAGACAGTAGGAAAAACAAGACGTTTAGAGGAACATGACGGCGCTCTATTCTACCGCAGTTGCAGTCAACTGGTCTAAAGAAACCTCAGAGTGAAGATTTCCAAATTTATTTGCAGTTTATTTAAAGACATTGTCTTTAACACAAGCCCCAGAACTACCTGTGTAACGTCAAGTGCGTGGTTGACAGAGAAGTGTAACGGAAGAAGTCTGAAGCGGTTTTCGCCTAATTGATGACAATATTCTGGCATTGTTTGACTATCAGGGCTGTACGAACTACACTTTCTGACTGTAGTCACTCTGGGTCCCGACAAGATCGGCAGAGAATACCTCCGGAACACAAACCAGAATATTAGGTCAGAGCCGATTGATGCTTTAAAACACACTGGTAAGTACATGTACCACCTGCCTTAAAATTAAAAAACCCAAACTTGGGCCACAGTGTTCTGTATTTTTCTCACAATAATTACCAAAAATTTCCCTGAAAAACAAATCTTTTCGTAATTATAGTGAAGAAAAGCTGTGTTCTCTACGAGGTATAAGTTGGCTTTTTATGCGTTATTTTGGAGAATTCCTAATTTCAATGGCCGTGACATGCCTCAGGCGGTCACTCGTCGGTCTGTCACAATGCAGGTCCAAGTTCAATCCCATGCAAGTCCACTTGAGGTTTGAGGAGTACAAAGTGGCAATGGAAGAGATTTCTTTCCGAGTACTTCGGGTTTTCTGTCAGCATTATTCCACCATTTTCCACGTTAATAGCACTTTTATCAGAAGACCAAAGGGTGATACCTGGAAACATTCCAACAGAGAAATTCTCTTTCTGATATTGGGGAGCATGCTCTACCATGGCTCAGGTGGTTACTAGCCGACTTCTCACCGCGAAGACCTGGGTTCAATCACGGACCAGTCTACGAAAAATTTTTGGAGGACAAAACATGCATTGGGACAGGTCTGTCTCTAGGTAAATCGATTCTCTAACGTCCGTATCATTCCATCACATATATCGTCATGCTGTTGTTACCAGAAAGACGAGCGGGATAAACTTGGGAAACCTCAAATCAAGCAACACTCTCCCAGAAATTAGAAACGTAGTTTTTTTAAGTTTTCTGGCTTTAAAGATTTAAAGTGTGTTGATGACTTTGCAAAAAATATAATAAAAATACGAATACATCCCAACGGAATTAATTGGGCCTGTTACAGCTAAAATAAATTACTAATAGAAATATCAAAGGGTAACGAATATAAGAAATTAAGCATCACAATCTTCCGGGATGTTAACGCCATGTCGCATCGAAGACTAATTTTATGCTACAGAGCAACAAGTTTTATCCTTAATGGTCAGTAGTATAAATGAAATTATATGAATTTAATTAAATATATATATATATATATATATATATATATATATATATATATATATATAGAAGAGTCAAGATAAGCCAATCAGTGGAACGACGGCATAAGAACTTGATTTGATGCCTGGTAGTTACAAGAGATTTTCTCATCCACGAAGGATGTGTGCATACAATCAGGTTTTTATAAAATGGACACAAAGGATTCCTCCCCAGAATGAGTGGGATAACAGCGCGGGAGAGACTGAAAATTACACAAGAATCTCCGTCAGAACCGTCACCGTTCGGCCGAGATAACAAGAATATCCACATAATATTCTTATAAAAATTGCACCATAAACCACATTTATGTACGAGCTTTGCAGTCCTCACAGCGCTGACCCTTAGGAATACCTCCGTCTAGGAATGTGACGCCGTGCAGTTTAGTACAAGATTTAAGAACATTTCCGAGAAACTTGCTGGTTTCCTTTTCAGAGATGAAGATTCAGATGCCAGAAGACGGTAATATTCAGTCGCATTTCTCTTTTTCAAAGTCGGAAAATATTAGGATATTTTATCAAGTTAGGAGATGGAAGCATGGTGTAACAATTCTGGGTTTTTCGCTCACCTGACTTAATTATACAGAAAAATACAACGCAATGTTCAAATTGATTTTATTGTGCCCCGACACATCTTTAAGCGAGTTTTTTTCCCTTCAGACCAGTTGTGAAAGTCAACTATCAGTTCCGTCTTGCCTGTCCGTCAGTTCGCATCAAACAGAACAACTCCCAACGAATTTTAAATTTGAATTTTTTTCTAAAATTTTCGACACATTCCGATTTTCGATAAAATCATACACAATAAGAGACTCCTTCCATAAAGACCTACTTGTATCAATAAATCGCCGTGATTGCTCTACATAATGGGGTGAGACGATGATCACTATGACGCAAGAACTGCGTCTGAAAAGACTATGATTTGGACTGAAATAGGTGCATCATTTGCGGGAAAGTACAACGAACATGATCTCACCGCTTTACGACGGCAGTGCACAAAATAGTCTCCGTTGCTGCCCAAAGGATAAGTACTGGAAGGTGATAGCTCTCAGTGTACGAGATCAGTATGAGAAACAATGCAACCCGAGTGATGGATAGTGGAACTTTTGACGATCTAAACATATCGTCATACGCCAAAAACATAAGAAAATAGCGACCGCGTTTAGACTGCACTGAAAAGTATGAACAAATGACAAGTAAAATAACAAACGAACGCGCTATAACTCCCACGTACGGAAGAAAATTTCTGACTTGTTTACTGTAACTCTAGCTGAAAATATTTTTTGTTCTGAAAAATAGATTACGACCACAATTTGCGTATAACAGTGTGTGGATCTTGACATAGAGGGTTCCTTTGTTTTTCCGATTTTAACCAACAGTGTAATGTTTCGACAAAGATTATTAAAACTAGCAAATATTACATTTTATAAAAACAGTATAGGCAATGTACGCATAACGTAACACTGAGACGCATTCAAGTAATATTTGTTCCTTCTCGGCTATCCTAACAGCCTGATACTATTTCACTCGATTTATTGCTACCAGCAACAATCAACTTTACTTAGTTCTTGACGCAAAGTGTCCGATATTTATGTCCAAGTTTAACCAACTTTTGAATTTATCGACAAATTTTTATAAAACCCCTATATAAAATTTCACGTAAATCCCCTTAGCGGCAACCGCCGCACTGATACTTGTGGACAGACAGATTGACAGTTGGACGGACGCACCAACAACCTGATACCATTTCAGAAGAAGAGAGTTCTTTTATAGGGATTTAATTTCGAGTGTAACAATGCACGTTACTTAACTCTTCACGTAAAACGCCAAATATTTTTACCCGATTTTAACCGAATCTCTATTTTCTTGACAGCTTTTCATGAAATGCCCCAATGCCAAGTTTCACGGAAATCCTTTCAGTGGAAGCTGCGTTGATACATGCGAATAGACAGATGGACAGAAAGATGGACTGACTGACTGACATGCCGAAGATAACAGGCTTTTTTCGTGACTGGGCTAATGTACATAAAATCCTTTCTGCGGTTTTCTGTTTGTTACCTGTAGACAAGCGGTCACAGGACAGACATAGCTTAGCAGATACTTAGTTTCGGTGTTCCACTGCGAAAGCTCGCAAAAGGTTACAACAATCGGTGCGCGATGAAAGAAATATCAAGATGTATGCTCGGGCAAGATTTGACTCCAAAGCCATTGTACTTAAATGTCGAGTGTAACACATCTGTCGCCTTCAACTCACTGTTAAAGTCAGAGCGCCTGATGGTGGGGGCGTGAAAGTGTAAATTTTGTGGATGCAGTGTGTCTTGAAATACCTTGAGGTTGAGTAAAGTGTTGTCCTAAACCCTCACCCCTTTCCGTCGACAGTCAAATCAATATCTGTTTACTCTCTTTTCCTTTTATACACAGTGGGGTAACATGTATCACAAGTCCGTTTAAAGGTGGCAGGAAGGTTAAATGGAACCTCTTTGTACCAGGCAGAACAGATATTTTTATTCTCTGCGATTTAAATAGACCTCCGCCTGGTGACTGCTAAGCCATCAAACATAAGTTCGGAAAGACATAATGTGGTCAAGTGACTGAACACACCTTCTTCTATTATTATATTTCCACGGCAACATAACTGATGAATGAATGTGGATCAGGTTTTTTACAAGTCTTCTCAGACACCAAATAAATTCAGAAAATAAAGCAAACAGCTTATTTATATTCTATTTAACTGCACTATCAGTAGCACACAGCAACTACAGCTTCTAGTATTAAAAGACGGAATATACACAGTACATTCAATAAAGAGTCGAGGACAACAGATAAGAAGTGGCTCTCCAGTTTGAGGGTTGGGCAAAAGGCTAACAAAGTCTCACCGTAAAAATTTAACAAGTAAAAGAATTTATTGAAAAGACTCAGACTTGTACAGATCCCTTTCAACGATGCAAGCTAAGAAAAATGGAAATGAGACTTAGAACTTCAAATGCGACAAGTTTATTTAGCTAAAGAGAGTGTAGGTCAGTATGAGTGGAAGGAAAAAAAACATGGTTTGATTAAATATGTTCAAAATTTCGGGTACAATTAAATGGGCTAAATTGCAATGACTAATATAACCAAGTCAAACTGGCACAGATAATATTAAAAACAGAATGCCAGAAAGTAGTGGACATTTAAGTAACGAAGCAGGTAATATTTGACAAGTAAATTTAATGGGCTTGAAATAAACAGTAAAGATAGGAAGGTTAGAGAAATGTCTAGAAGCATAAATGAGTTAATTTAGTACAGGATGAGAAGAAAGAGTAAGAAGATGTAATCAGCTACTGGACGACTTTAAGGAAAAGAGACTCTATTGGAAACTGATAGAAGAAGAGCTAGGTCACACTCTGTGGAAAACCCGCTTTGGAAGAGACTATGGACCTCTCGTAAGACAGACTAAAAATGAATGAATTAGTGAAAAGGGTGACATAGATTCACACTATAATTTTAAACATTTGCTAGAATCACTTGCCATTTATTGAATGTACATGGGTTTAGTGACGTGAGGAAGACCGAAATACATAGACTTTAGAGACTAATGATAAGGCTATTGTAGGTTATTGAAAGGTTGAGAACGTAGACATCCCCATGCACTGATCGAACTTAGGCTTCATGAATTCAAACTGGATTTCGGCAGTATGTTCTGAGATTCATAAAATGAACAGGAAATGCACCTAGACGTAAGAAGGGTAAAAGAATAGAGAGTAATAACACACGAGGTATATCATTTTTGTGTACTACAGACAGCATTTTCTGGCAACGTTAACGCCATATGAAGAAGACACTGTTGGGTTTCAACAGACGCAGCAGATTAACAGCAGTTCTTACATTCTGCATTGATACACACCTCATAATACTAGGGAATAAAATGGGGTAACAAATCAGATATTTATAGACTTAAACAAAGCTTATGACTCATTTAGAAAGTAGGTTTTTTAAATGATATTCTGATTGAGTTTGGCATCCCAAAGAAAATATATTAATAATAATACGTCTAAATGGAAATTTTAGTAAATTCCGGATACGCAATATTTGTTTGATACGTTGCGTATTCGTAATTGTTTTAAAATAAATGACGCCTTATCAACATTACCTTCCATCTATGCGCTAAAATACGCCACTAAGGAGGTTCACGCAAAGGACGATAGACTGAAATTACGTGTAAATGGGGCACATCAGGTTTTGGCCTGTGCTGATAAATATAATTTGTTTGTAGAAAGAAATAATGCTACGAAAAAAACATAAAAATTTTATTAGAAGCTAGTAAGGAGCAAGATACCTCACACATTTTTGCTGGTGTAACAAAAAATAAAATTTGGAAATTTCAGTATACCACCAATATATATTTATTTAACCAAGAAAGTTGAAATTGATAAACTGACTAATGGCGGAGATTAGTTATGAAATGTTGCCTGGAAGTCACTTTATTAGCGAATATATGTGGCTTACGTTTTGTTTATTTTTTCAGTTCTCATCCTTCGTAAATTTCGATTTTTAAGACTGCGTACCTGTAAGCAATGGCTGGGCACCAGTAATGTTACGGGTAACACAGTTTGAGAAAATTCGCATAGACGTAAATGAAATAAGGGAGGCCATGGTCAGAAAAAGGGCCGACGTGTCATAGGATGAAGAAAAAGAAACAGATTAAAGAAAACAAAGTCTATATCCATGTCTTGTGGACAGAATATTATAGATATGCATATAGATACCTAATAAATCTTTTGAAAGTGTGGCACAGTTCATATATTTGGACACAACTGTAACAAATCACAATTGCATTTATAATGAAACTGAAGGCAGACTGATCTCAAGCTATGCCTAATACAGTCTGGTCCATAATCATTTGCCTTCCCCTTTATTGTCAGTAAGTAAAAGGATCAAACTATACAGATATATAACTTTGCTTCTTCTTTGTATTGGAGTGAAGCTTGATCTGTCACGTGCATGGTCTGTCTCCACGAACAGCAAACTAAGGAACTTAGAGAAACAGGGTGCTGAGGCAGACATTTGGACCTAAGAAGGAGGAGGTACAATGGAACTGGCGAAAATTGCTTAAAAATACTTTATAATAGGGACTTCTTACAAAATACTTATCAGGCGATAAAGTAAAAAAAATGATGTGGGTGGATCATGAAGCTTAATTTGTGGGGGAAATCTGAGGGCAAGACACGACTTGGAAATTTGTCATATAGGGGATTATAGTATTAAATGGAACTTAAAAAAATCTAATGGTAGGTTACAGACTGGATTTATATGACTCAGAATGGAGACAAGTGGCGGGCTGTTGTGAACACTGCAATAAATCTTTATGTTCCATAAAATGCGAAGTATTTCTTGACTAGTTGAGCGTCTCTTGAACTGTGCTCCACGAAGTTAGGCAATGAAATCGAAACGATGTGGAAGGGAACATTTGGAGTGACATTTCTGTGCTAACCGGTAGCAGTGAGGAAATCTATAGAAGCCTTTTCGGGATAGACAGATTCCCGGCTGGTATTCGAACTGGGAGACTTCACGAATAGAACCAGAAGCGTCGATTTTTACCCCCATGGCGCAACAGCACCTAGTGGGCCAGAGCTTTCTCATTATCAAAGTTTCACGATCACAATTAGTCACACCACACACGGTAGGACTCCTCTCGATCAGGTCGAAGCAAGGCCCTCTACGAAAACGCATGGCATTATTACATTCCATTTAATATTCGTATACCAGCAGAATCACAACGAAGTTAAAGGACTTTAAGATGGTACGCAAATTATTCCAAACAAGACATGTAATACCCCTGTAATGTAACACTGTGGCTTTTTCGTGTAATGTTTGTAACTTCTCGGTTATCCCAACAACTTGATACCATTTTATTCGAACAGAGCGATTTTATGGTGATTTAACTTCTCCGGCAACAAGCAAGTCTACTGAGGTCTTCATGCAAAGTGCCAAATATGTATGCCCGAGTTTAACCAAATTTTGAATTTCTCGACAGATGTTTATAATTATCCCTAACATTGAATTTCACATAAATCCGTCCGGTGGAAGCCGCACTCATACATGCGGACAGACGAATGGACGGACTAAAGACCTGATACAATTTCTGTTGAAATAAGCCCTTTTATGGCGATTTAATGTCACCGGCAACAATAAGACTTGTATAGATCCTCATGTAAAGTGCCAAAATATTTGTCGATTAAAAGCGATTTTGTATTTTCTCGACGGTCTCGCATGAAATTCCCCAAAATCAAATTTCGTGGAACTCTGCCCAGTGGAAGCCGCGCTGATACATGCCTATAGGCGGATGGAGTGTCGGACATGACGAAGGTAATAGGCGCTTTTCGTGACCATACAAAGGCGCCTAAAAATGTTTGCCGACTAATCAAATTACAACTGCTTACAGTTTACAACTTAAATGATACTACCCATTGCAGCTGAGTCCTCCTTTGACAGTCAGTCGTTCACACGGCGAAGAAATCCCTTTTAAAGGAAACTGCAGGTTCATCATCACGTCCACGGAAGCCCTTCTATGATCCGTGTCTAGAGTCAACTCCAGTCCAACTATCCTTCCTATATTCATACGACCCATTTTACTTTGTTCACATTTTACTTTAAATAGTCATATTAAATCACTTAACGTTGGACTTTGAAGTCACAATTTCTTAAACCTATTACATTTCTGTAGCCGATTCTACTTAAATCTTCAGATATATAGGATGAAGTATTATTTTGAGTCCCTTGAGACAGCCAGTGTGAATTTCTTCCATGGTTGTTATGGAAGAGCTGTACGGAGGGACCCCTTAATGTTTAATATTAGTCCTACAGCTTTTCGAAATAAACTACTTCTATAACCGTGACTACAGAAAGCACTCCAAACAGCACATCTATGTTTGCAACCTTTCCAAGAAATTTGGGGCCAAGTAACATTCAAAAGAAACTGTCTAGAAATACAGGAATACTAATAATTAAAAACATTTAAAGCCTCATCCCATTTTAGTAAATGCGTATGATGTCACTCCTGGGCCCAGCATTCGGCCGCCTTACCACCACGTGTTGCGCGTGACGTCAAACTTATCACTAGTATAACTGACAGCACATAGCAACATGGAAGATTTCTCTATCTCTGTACACACATTAATACCACATACACAAATACATACACACATTAACTACGTTTCAAAATTCTCCCACTGTAGGGTTAAGCGCGCACGAGCAGTTGTGATCGCTGCGACGAGAGTAGCAACAATTAAGGACGCTGGCGATTTTTAGTTTGAGGCCTCTCACTGGAACGACGGTCTCGGCGCACTGATTCTGTTACGTCATGGGCTTCAAACTTACAACACTGGTGTGAAGTTTGTAACTGCGGTCTCGAAATACCGAAAAAGGAAAGCAATGTTGGGCACTTCGATACCGAGTCGAAGATTAATGAAAAGAAAATACTTGTCTCTACAAGAACACCTGAAGAATTAAGCATTAAATATCTTATGTACATTCACAGAGTAGCGAGGAAAGTTACTTTTAGTTTTGTAATGTCTGCACATCAGTTTGCCCATTTGTGTGAAATAGACCGTCTCCCAGAGGGCAGAATTTTGTGATATTTTATATTGCGGCACTTTATTATAGTTCTGCAGAGAAAATTCAAATTTGGTTAACATCGTACAAAAATATCAGGCACTATAGTGCGATCTTGTATTGTTATTAGGAGAAACACCATTAGGTAAAAATACAGGCAATATAGTTGCGCAAAGCTGCACTATCACAAGCAAAGGGCTTTTATTGCGTAGGATGAGAACGGAGCGACTGTCGCCCGTGCAAGCGCGCCCATATGTTTCTTTGTGTTTCATTTGTACATGCTGGTAGCAGCAGAGAGCGTTGGAGAAACTACAGAAAAATTACAACGAGCAGTCGACAAAATAAATAACTGGAACAGAAAATTATTAATTAAGCTAAATGAAGCCAAGTTGGTACATGTGGACTTCACCAACAAAAGATGTCAACGTATACCGAAAACTATAAATGACAAATTCATACCTCACTCAAACACAGCGAAATACCTTACCATGACGCTGGATGCCTAGCTACTCTGGACGACACATGTCAAGAAAAGACACGAAGAGCTTGGACTAAAATGCAAGAAAATGTATTCGCTCATAGGCAGAAGATCGGCCCCATCGGTACACAATAATCTGATGCTGTACAAACAAATATTGAAACCTATGTGGACCTAGGGCATGCATTTATGGGGATGCACGAAACAGGGCAACACTCACATCATTCAACGATTTCAAAACAAGGTACTTAGAAACACTGTTGAGCACCTTGGTATATCAGAAACGCCGACCTACATAGGAACCTTCAAATGAAGATGGTTACGAATGAAACTGGAAAGTTCGTTAAGAAGCATAAACAAAGGCTTCTCCACCACGTCAAAGTCGTAGCGATCTAGCTGCTCGACAACCGTGAACTAATGCGAAGGCTTAAAAAAAAACTTTGAAGCTAATGTAGCGATCATTAAAAACAGAACACAGTGAAGTGCACCATAAACACTATTAGTATGTGATAAAAGGGCACAGTGTTAGTGCAGTAATCATCGCCAACAAAGGCAAAGACAATGTGAAAACAAACAAAACTAAACAGGTACAACCGCTGGGCGACACCTGAAGTTAATAGTCTTTGAGCAATTTGAGTCAGAGCAAAATAGCTTGTTGATCTTAGGACTCGGTATTATTGTAATTAAGCGCCGATAAGTTGTTTAATAATAATAATAATAATATATGCATGCAGTCGTCAAGCAACCATCCTGTCGCCCCTATGGAACATCCTGCTACTTTTTCATCGCCGCGATCAAATAAAATCCCGTGCGTGCACTTCCATATGCAACCGCACGTATCATTTGCGCAGTACGATAGTAGCAGCGACTAAAACCGTCCGTGCGCGGTAAGCCTAACAAGTCACAGTTTATAGTAGTACCACGCTGCAGATTTAACGAAACGAGAACTGCGACGAACGCCACTTGTACCACTTCTGCATGAACGACTTGAAATTTCTCATATAGTGGAAGGGAAACTTCGGTTCATTTCGTCGACGTTCGTACATTTCCGGCAAACGCAAGATACACAAGTAGAAACACACACCTCTTAAAGTCTTTTCTGATACAGTTTTTTTTAGAAGCAAGACAACATTCGTCAAACGCGTCAACTAACAACAGGGGACACCACATTTTAACAACTCAGAACACAAAAGTGCAACTCTGTATACGGTACTATCTGCTTTAACATCCAAATTCGTGCCTCGTGACCACAGAGGGTATTCACATGATCTCGTATGGAGACTGGTGCAAAAGTAAATTCTGAGAAAACTACGTAAGTATGCCATTTTTTTAAAGATTTATTGCCAAGAAATTATGTACAGCATTCTCGAGGACAAATTGCGAAGTTAGTCCCTAACCAATTTGAACAAATATTTATATAATGGCAAAAGTGAAATAAAAGTAGATATAAAGAACATCAGTGAAAAAGTCTAAAAAAAAAAAAACACTGCGACTATCGGTGAGCTAATTAGCGCAGGATTTGCTTCGGTCGTTTATATTTCTTGTACATAGCAGTCAAGTCGGCTAGTGTACAATTCCCGATTTGTTGTACCAGGTGGTTGAGGTGGGAGAGGCAGCGACGTAAGCATGCTATTTTGTAGTTTAATATTTAGCGTACTTTCAAATCAATGGCATGGTAGGTACTATAAAATCAGCATCAAATTTGTGTTATACAAGTGACATACTGTATAGCAAGCTTTACGGCTCTGTACAGCCATCATCAGTGCTGATGCGTAAGGATTACAAGCATTCCCTACAAGTACTAACAATACTAAAAATGAAATTAAAATTACTTAGTCATAAATTTTTAATAATGTAGCTCAAAGTTAACACAACCGTTAAGCAAAATTAATTTACAACCAACACACAGCCAACACGCACATGCATATCACATACAGTCTAACTAAACTACAAATACATAAACCTCTGAACCGTACGAAAACACACCAAAATTTAAAATGAACAGTGCATATATTAAAAGAAACAACACACTGCGGCCGTAAAATAAAATGTGTTATGGTTGAAGGCAAAGCGTTTATCAATTTTTAATATTATATACCACAACGGCATTAATTCTACAAAAATTGATTGAGATATTAGCACTGTCTCCTATAACGACTTAATTGTGTGCAATAAATATATGTTACAAACTGTGCGCCATACTGATATTTAACTTACTGAAACTGTGTGTTTACTTAAGTTGCAGCTATAAAACAGGATTGAAATAATTTCCACATAGTGGATAATTTTATTGAAAAATACATTTATTTTTGCGTTGTAACCAAACGCAATGAATATACCGTAATTCTGATTGCTGTGGGGGAGTTGAATTTAATACGTGCTACCACGGATTTACCAACAAGCCATCATGTATTTACCGGAAATTCACGATTTACCTGAGTGGCGCATAACAATGACGAAATATTTGTAATGTGAAACACCTAGAAAAATAAGACATATAATAGTATGATCTGAATGGGGCGTGATACCTCTTCACTTTACTACAACAATAAACATAAAATAACAAATCAGACTATTGCTATTGCAGATTGGAAAAACTATCACGATTTTAACATATACGTAACTTGCAATGGAACACTGTTAGCATAAACTGTGTGATACAGTCGTACACTTTAATGAAAGTAGCTGCTCGCTCTTTCTTTTCTGAAAATATAGTATTAATGCTTCATTTCAGATTTAATAAAAACGCACCCTAAATTATTTATAGGAATTTTATACAAGTATAGAGTACTAGTTATAATTCAGTATTACATCATTTATCTGGGCCGGGAAAGCGCAGTCGGTATATGCGACTCGCTACTGGTTGAACGGTTCGGCGATTGAATCCCTGTGGCGG
>Ga0268261_10001817_pt1 | contig 14984 bp, 9 predicted proteins | sample TergutNc150P1_FD_190353 | JGI IMG/M metagenome (GOLD analysis project Ga0268261, IMG submission 190353) | Nasutitermes corniger P1 segment gut microbial community from laboratory colony in Florida, USA - Nc150 P1 (SPAdes) (version 2) | ecosystem: Host-associated > Arthropoda: Insects > Digestive... | reverse complement strand
GTGGACTCACCATTAACCGGTACATTCAGTACTCACTGTCACTCAGCCTTCAGCAGGTCTGGTGAAACCTTGCGGTACATGGCCCACTGCACAGTAACAACTTCTGTTCAGCAGGTCTGGTGAAACCTTGCGGTACATGGCCCACTGCACAGTAACAACTTCTGTTCAGCAGGTCTGGTGAAACCTTGCGGTACATGGCCCACTGCACAGTAACAACTTTTGTTCTCCATAAAACATTTTATTGCACACACTACACAGATCCTTGCTCGCCGCCATTTCGCCGGCAGAGCGAGAGAGGCGACCCGCTTGGCAGGCCCCCACAAACACACGCGGCATCGGAGCAATTAGCAGGCACGTCCACACTGTTCCACTGCTGCAGAGATAGTGATGTCAATAACAATAATAATAATAGTACCAGTATTAATGGGAGCGTCGGGGATTACTCAGACTATACCTGAGCAACTTACCAGGAAAGCACGAAATTATGGTAATACAAAAACAGACATATTGGGCACTGCACACACACTTCGGAAAGTGCTAACGTAGAAATACAATGGAGTCAATGCAGGAACTAACAATATAAGCACCATGAATAGTAACACCAGAATAACTGCAACACGATATTCCCTAGGGACATGGTTTGTCTCAGGAATATAAGTGTAAATACCCTGCATAAAGGAGATACCGATAATAATAATAATAATAATAATAATAATAATAATAATAATAATAATAATAATAATAATAATAATAATAACTATGACGAACAAACGTACGTTTATGCTATTTGTGATCTGACAAACTTTCACCCCATATTCTATACTTGTGACATTTATAACATTACATCCTTTCTCTTGTACCAGTTATATTAATAGTTGTGTTCGATTTGTTAATAAATTCAGTGTAAACTGTTTCTAATTAGGTTGCGTAATTTGTGTGTGTGCTAAGGTATAAAACATTTTTTTCTCTGCAGTCTCTCTTATTCCCACAAAATATATCATGTAAATGGATTATGAAATTTACATTAAAATATGTACTGATAGGAACATTACATTACAAGCCTACTCTTATACACCCTTCTGTAATTAGATGGCTTCCTGTGCGTGCATGTAGAGCGTAACGTTTAAATACTTTGCTGAGTTCCGTACGTGATAACAGTTTTAATAATGCTGAATTTTGTTTCTTCCAGTCATTAATTAATGCGGTTAGAAGTACAATTTCAGGTTTTTTTTGTAAATTATAAGACATTAGTTGTGACTGTTAGTGAAACTGATGTGCTTAATTCAAAGAACATAACTTGTCTGTGTTGCTATCGTATTGGAACTGCGCGTTCCTTTGGGCCCTTCATGCAATTAATTCGTTGTCATTAATCGTTGACAGTTCATTGTGTTCCGTATAAAGTTAGCTTAAGTTAGCTTAAAACAGAGTCTGAAACGGACTCACAGGCTCACGTGTTGCGGAAGTAAAGATAAGCTTTGTCTGTTTTGTGAGTCACTTATTTATGTCAGAATAAACACAGGTTTGTTGCAAAATTTGTCAACGATATTATTAACTACACTAGAATAACGCAAAAATACTCCGCTATGTATAATCAAAAAGTGTTCCCGTTCGATATCATTACGAAAAAAAAAGTAATTTTAGAACAAAGCCATTTCATTGCAAGTGTTACAGAAGTAGCACCACCGTCACTCGAAATATTAGTACAGTTGTTAAGTTGTGGTTATAAACTGCGACAAAATAATTATTGTACATAGACCCTTGTTTGCGTAAGTTATGTTTGATTGGTTGATTGATTAATCTGCATTTGGGTTCGAGACCTTACGTTCCCGATGCACCTAGGTCTTAATTGAAGGGCCTATTGTGGCCCACATCAATTCAAAGGAGCCCTGTTACTTTACTAAAGTTCCAGATGGCCCCCAGAATTATACTCTTCATGTCCTCTGTATCCAAAAAGAAGGAGCTCAGATATGTGTGTCTGAGTGAAGCCAGAGCTTCACGTTCACATAGACTGTGGACCGAGGTTTAATCCTCTGCTCCGCTTATCCTAAACAATGGACTGTCTGACAGCCCCATTATGTGAAGATACTTTCTCAGGGTATTATATCCAATAATGGCCAATAACAACCCTGGATTTTGTCCTATTGAAGGACAGAAACCTAGCCTTTGCACTCAGACAGGGTCCCGAAATTAATTCTTGAGCCTGTCTATGTGTATTACCAAGATCTCGCCCCCATGCCTAATGCTGGTTAGTAACCAGCGTTTAAATCTTTTTTCTTATATTCTTCCTACAGACTCCCAAACTCGGTTCAGGTCCAACAAACTTCTGAACAGATCCGTCTTTTGCGAACTTGTCAGGGATTACTTTATCTCGTAATGCCGGGATATCCACGGACCTAGTACAGACCCACTGCATGCCGGGTAGAGATAATATTCACGTCTTTTGACACTGTTGTACCGATGAGGACGCTTTTAGGGCGGTATGTAGAGCTTTCATAGCCTCCTGGCTCTCAGATCAAATATTCACGTGCTTCTATGTTCAACTCTAAAATTGAATTCCATGTGAACATGCCAAGATTGCTTATATATCAACCTGAAAAACTTTGGCATACCTTTCTAGATAAATACTGAGCCTTCTTCCCACAGATTGCCCATAGACTCCAGCTCCGGTCCCCTTCTTCATCCCGGACATATCTGTAAACCAGACGAACCCTTTGACTACAGGAAGAGTCCCAGTGCTTCTTGTCTCTTCTTCTCTTGTCAACATGGTAACCCAATATTTGAGCTCAAAATTGAATGCTGGCCTCATAACATCTACCCCATATTAAATATGGGGTCTGACTGCTGAAGCCGCAACAATATGCTATGTCCTCGATTGGAATATAGGTAAGACCAACTTCCTAGACACCAGAGATGGTGCGCAGGTGATCTCGCCATACTCAGTACCACTAACTCCAATGAGGGAAGCAAATAAGTGCGTCCACAACATTGGTAGGAGTGGTGTGCATCGCTCCCGTTATTCCTTAGCATACAAATCTTTGAATTCTGCTTAGTATTTTTGGCACTAGCCGTCTGACAGCCACGCCACCATACCAAGAATGCAAAAGTAATGGATGACAGAAGTAGAGCCAATGAGCCACCCTCAGTCTCAGGCCCCACCGCACACCATAGGCCCTCCTACAGACCCACAGCAATGTGTGAGCCTTCCTCACTTTAACATCCACGTGCTTCCTCCAAGCCAGTCGAGAATTTAGGACTTCCCCGAGATTCTTGACCAACACAGACCTGTGTAAAGTCATCCCAAAAAGGTGTGGTTCACAGAAACCAGGGAGTTTCCTTCTCCTTGTGAATACAAAAAACACAGTCTTGTCGGGATTAACCGACAATTCGAGCTCGTCACACCACATCTCCACAGTATGAACGGCCCACTGTATGAGTCCTGATACCGTATTTGGCAATTTTCCCACCTCCAGAAGACAAATGTCATTCGCACATCCTTGAGTATAAACTCCACACTCATTGTGCCTTGTTGTTAGTTTGTTAACAACAAGGCACCGTAGAAGCGGTGACAAGACACCTTCCTTTGGGGAACCTCTAGACACTTCAACGATCCTGGAAGATCCACCAAGAGTCGCCGTAGCCAGCCGGCCCTCCAGGGTAGCTTCAGTGCACCGTATGATGGTGTAATCGACCATGTTTAGCAAGAGCAACACAAAAGCAAACAAAGGAGGTGTTATTAAACGCCCCTTCTATGTCACGAAAGACACCCAGAGCTGTCTCCTGTTGGTCAAGCGTCTACTCAACCCAAACCACGAGCTGATGAAGGGCCGTTTCTACAGATTTACCAGCCTGGTATACGCGTTGATTGGGAGGTAATGGCATGAACGTCAAAATGTCATCCCTTAAAAATCTATCTACCAGCCTTTCCATGGTCTTGAGTAAGAACAATGTGAAACTGATAGATCTGAAGTCCCTAGATCCGCCATAAGAAGTTCTAACTGACTTAGGTGTGAACACTACCTTAACCAGGCGCCATATAGTTGGAACATAGCCAGTCACAGGCAGGCAAGAAAAATCTTGACCAGGTAAGGGACAAGATCCCCCGTCCCCATTGCAACAAGGCCTGGAGTTTGTATGGGACAAATGAGTCAATTTTCCATACTACTCTCCCATAGTTGACAAACCTCGCAGCCACCCGCCAGTCCAAATATTTGGCACAGCGGACAGCCACGGGGGTCGCCTTAATTTCTGTAGCTGGGAAAGTGAGTAGCAAGCAAGAGATCTAAGGTTTCCCCCTCGGATTTTCTATGCCTTCTGGAAGGAATCGTCATAGCTCCCAAGTTGATATAAGGGTCCCTAGATAAGCCCTATGTAACCTAGCTGACTTGGGTAGGTCGTTAATGCAGCTACATAGAGTCCTTATAACATCTTCATAAGCCTTTCTCACCTCCTTCCTATATCTTCTCCAAGCATCCCCCTCTCTTTAGTTCCCAATTATGCGGATTCTCATTTGTTCGGCACTTGTTCGGCACTTGTTTAAGAGCTGTCTCTCCCCTCTTCTGAGGGACTCCATCTCCGACGCTCTCTTCAGAGAATGCCTACTTGTTTTAACGGGTCTAAGAAAAGAGTTACCCTTATATACCGATATTAGGGCCTACCTAACCAAGTTAACAGCAAGCCCCAATCCAGTCTTAACTTTCAGGTTCATCTCAGTGCCCCCCTCCAGTCTGTCCCTTAGGCACGATTGGTTCCCCCTAGGATTCCTGATCAGGCGTACCGGTTCGGAGCTCCATATAGTGAAAAGAATATTCCGGGGTCCGACAGGGAAGGCTCTAATAAAACCTCACAGCTTTTAATAATTTCTAGAAGCCCAAAGGATCCCAGGGTAATATCAACCACAGCTAGCCTAAACCCACTGCAAAAGGTGGGCTTATTGCCCTGATTTAGGATTTTCACATTCTAAGAATTGAGAAATTCCTCCAGGGCCACCCCTCTATCATTACAATTGGTGCTGCCCCGTGCAATATAATGTGCACTGGAGTCGCACCCTTTGACTAGACAGAGATTTTCACTTTCACAATATAGCATGAGTTACTCAAATTTCTCTTACTGGGAGGATTCTCGGAATATGGGGCTGATAAGCCGAACAAACGGCCAACCGTCTTCCTGCACCATCTTCCTTATACTTTAGTAAAACTGCTACCAGGTTCCTACAGATGAATCCAGGCAGCAACCTCCTCGCTATGTCGCGGTTTCTGTAATAGTGCCATGTCTATTTCTTTGACGCTTACTCTTCTACTAAGAATGCTAGAGGCAGCAATGCTTTGCTGCAAGTTGGCTTGAATAAATAAAATTGTACTCACCATGTCTCGTTCAACTTCCTTTTCCTCTTCCTCCTCGTCTTCCTTTTCTTTCTCTCCTCTTCCTATTTCTTCCCTTCCGGTTTATCCCCAGAAGGGAGAAGATGGCCTGTCCTACTCCACTGAAGGTTCTCCAACCCATTCCGTAAAGCACTGTGACGGATGTCGCGTCAATACTGAGCACAAGACGAACCCAATTAGGTTCCTCCCTGCGCTCATAAACTTCTATTGCGTGGTCCCCAGACCCTGGATGAGCCTACTGACGCTCCGTATCCTGCACAAAGTCCGGAAACCAGACCACCACTATTTCATAGGTGGGGAGTGCATCCAGGCTCACCATTGTAAGCTTATAACCTTCCCAAACTACCAGGGTGGGTACTCTAGCAGTCAGTCAGTCTTTGGTCTCCTCATCTTGACACATAATAATGGCTGCCCTTTTGGCCCAGTTGAAATCGACAAGCCTGAGGCTGAACCCCTCTTCAGGGAACCCATCCACAAGCCCACAAATAGTACGTTGCTTGCCTACAAGTCTTCTGTAAAGATCTAAACCCCCGGATAGCCCTCACACACAATCGCCATCCGAATAACTTTCCGAGCGGTCCTGGCATAAACCGGTCGCCCTACTTGCTTGAGAAACTTTGCCTACCCATCCTCAGGAGTGCCCCCAAACGACCTCTGTTTCTTGTCTGGTCTATTTAAGTGCCCCTTGCTCTTTGAAGATTTCGGGTCAGTTGAACCGTGTTAAGGGTTTGTCCTCTCTTTTACCTTTATTTGGGCCCCAGATACACAGGCCTTCTGCTGGTTTTGTGGCTGACTGCTTCGAGATAGTTGAGGTTGGCCACTGTTAGAGTCCCCAGTAGGAGCCTCAACAAACCTGGCCTTCTTCTCTTGCTTCTTGGCAGCGCCACAACGATTCTTTCTGAAACTTTGGAGACCAAGGGTGCCGAACTTTATTGTCAGCCGCTTAATGTTCTCCGAGCTTAGACTGCTAGGGGACAGGTGTTCGTCCCAAGTAACGGGAGCCTCACATGTTCCTTGCATACACGGGTTCTGCTCAGTTGTCCCTTGCGGAGTCTCCAAGCGCCAGATTTCCCCCTCACTGAAGCCCTCTTTAGAAGCATTTAGGGGCCTTTCTTATATTCTAATTTTTCTTCTGTAATATCAATTGTGATCCCACGAGTACTATAGGTAATATAAGGTCCACAAAACACAGACCCATACTTGATAAGGCTTAATTACTCCTGGGAGGTCGCCTGATATCCCAGAGGGCGCCGTTCTTGACAGACTCACCCACTGCCATTCATCCCATAAGCACGGTGCTCGTACCGTAGGATTGGGGATTGTTTTCAAGGTTTAATCCTTTAGATCCGCTAAGTTCTGCGTAAAAGCTTCACCTCTCGTAGAATGTGGCTCTTTACCACGCACAGGAGTTCTTGAGTGGAGAGAGGCAATAATTATTAACATCTACCACCCCTGGAGAACAGCTACGAGCCCATCTCAAGCCGTCGATGACGCCTCTCGGTAACACAATGACTCCAATGGTACGGCCCAGTCGAATAATCTTGGCAACTAAATTATTCTTAGTAAACTTAAACAAAGTTATAAATAATACGTAATTTATAGCTTGCAAATGAAACTGCGGTATGTATACTTTTGGAAATTATTTTTAACAATATCTGTATTTCACACACAGTGTTAACAGCTTTTCACGCTACGACACAAACGTCCAATATTGTGGAAATCTGGACCATTGTAAACATGGAAGATGTACGTTATAAAATTTTTCACGGCTACCGTTCGACAGATGGTCTGTGTTAGCAGTCAGTAACATTGAGTATTAAGGAAGTGTTAGGCATTTCATGTACAAAGAGCAAAGAGACAACATACATGTAAAAATGATATCGTGTCTGTGTGTCATCGTGTTTTAAATATGTGATTTATTAAAAGGAAATCGACGGTGGGAAAACACGAAAAGAAAGAAGCAGTCAGCAATGGCTGATGCTTGACAGTTAATGGTTTGGGGTTTCAAACGGCGCATCTCAGCTTAGCCATGTCTGTCTATTTGTCTGTCCGTCTGTCCTCAGGTAACAACTGCAAAACCGCTGCAAGGAATGCCGTGGGACTTGTTACTCGTATTTAGCAGTTTCAGTAATGTTTGTAAACACTTTTCAACTGTTGGTTACAATCGGGTTATAACAATAAATATGTATACTCTCTTTAAAAACCTACTCACCTATCTGCGCTTGCCTCGAGTTTAGCTCTTTAAATGAAATTTATGATCCGTGCAAGCAATGCATCGACGATAAGATGCAAAGAAACAGGCGACACTTACTGTGTGCCCTCAGTCTATACAGTTATTCCATCAGTCTTACCTTACTCGGAATAATTAGAAAAAGTCAGCAAACGCGCCAGAATTATGACGGGATATGATTATGCTTCCATTTATGCAACTGTTTGTAAAATTATTATTTTCAGCATATCATAATAAATTTATCCTTATTAATCTCGTATATAAAAATAATACTAGTTTAAAATTTATCACGAATTTTATCACAAACAAACGCGAACGTACCAACGGTAAATCTGCCGTAACATATCCCCGCTTTTCCAATAAACATAGGCCTAGCTCAGTATACTGTTTGAACTTTCAAGGCAAGTACACTCAATGACGAATTTCCGATTAGTCAGAAGTGAGAATTTGGTGTGGATTTCTAAGGCTTCGACATAGCCATTATCTGTACCATCAGGGATTTACCTGTTCAGTTTGTATTCACAATCTACTTTAAAACCTGAATGTACAAGTTTCCATTTTGCTAAACCATGAATACGAAGAGTGGCAGTTGGCGAAACACGGGCAAAACACTGTGTCTGGACACGGTTTACTGACCGACAATAAAACAGTCCAATAAAATTCAGTATTTTCAAATTTTGCACTTAAATCAAATGACTAAGTAATTTGTCCCAACTGAAATATATCAAGTCACATTTCATGTGACTGAAATTGTCTTCTTAATATTTTAAGTAGTTCTGTACATCAGCGTCCTAGAATGACCAAAAAATAAGACAGGCCATATAAAAATACAGGTTTTAATATACTGTTTACAGAGGAATTGTGTTTCTTGCTGTGTTAGTAATAGGCACTGATAATTACACGCCTTTTGGCTTTGTTAAGTGCAATGTAAGTGCTGAACTGGTACAAACATTTTCGCAGCCTCATAGCTTGAAAACTGTATGTTAAACAAGAAGCGAGAGACAACCAGAAATTTACGGTCCATGTGCCTTGGGCTTAGAAGCGGTCTTACAACCAATTATTATAAAAACAACACGTTAGGCAAGGTCACAAGTGATTCGGAAATTAATGGTATATTTGACTGAACATAAAGATCGTTAGCAGTTTTAGTGAACATGTTAACGAACATGCGGGTTCAGTAAAATGCGTGTATTGTTTTGTCAATTAGATATTAAAGAATGCGTCTGCACTATGGAGTTATATTAGTGAATTGTATAAGTATTAATGCAGCATAAATGTTTAACAACTGAAATCAATGACTGAACTTCATTGTTTTAAACTAGGAGACCGCTGCCTCACCTCAAACTGCTAGCGCACTTACGAAATTCCGTAGGCCAGATGGAAAGGATGGACATCATGGAGCGAAGTATGAGATCAAAATGGCTGCCTTCCTCTTCGTAAGGGCCTTGAACAAGACTGAAGATTTTCGCCTGGCTTCAAGTGTGGATGGCGCGGGGGCGTTTGATGACTTGGTTTTCAGGTACAGACTGAGAGAACCAGATGTTTGGAAGACATGTTTCATACAGCTTAAGCACAAGAAAAAAGGGGGGACAATTCAGCGTTCCAGTCTGACAAAAATGTCTGGAGATTTTAGTTTATTTAAATATTTTAACTCCTACTGCCAAATTAAAGCTAAAGCTTCTACAGACCATAACCTAAAACAATATGGCCCATCTGATGAGTTTGAGTTTGTAATTTACACCAATGCTAGGATGGAGGGTAAATCTGTTCTTCTAGGAAAAGACTCTTATCCAGTCAGCATATTGAGTTCAGTGAAGGACAATAGGAAGTACATAACTTTTGATGAATCCCGTGACAAAGATATATTTGTATTTTTTGAGGAGCTTACACGATGTCACGATCTTGTTAGAGAATTGGAGGGCATGTTCGAAGGAGGAACATTTGTGGATAAAGATATTAACAAAATGATAGATAGCGTTCAGAGCTCTGTCACCAACCAAGAGATAATAGACGGGCTGAACAGTCTGAGATCAACGCTCTGTATGGATGGTGTTACAAGGTTGATCAAGGAAATAGGAAAATGTGATTTTACCTTATACAAAAAATTCTTGAAGGAAGTTAAAATATTTCAGAGCCAATCAAATGAAAAATCCTTCAGAGAGTTAATTAAAAAAGAACTACAGGACGCCTGTAAAGCGTCAGCATTTGTTGCGAATTCCATTTACACAAAGTTTGAAGAGGGATTTTCTAAGTGGTGTGAAAAAGTTGGGAATGTTGTATGGCTTAAGAAAGATTCACAACTATGGCAAGATGTCGAAAAATATTTAATTGGAGAAGTAAATAACATATCGGGACCTGAACTCCAAGACTTTGTAGAATGTGGCATACGTTTCAATGAGGAGCACCTACAGAGTGTGTGTGATGCCATAAAACACAACAGTTACTTGAACATTGCCACCAACTCAAATATACGTAATTTATCCAAACTGAAAACTTACCAGGCTTTAATTACTTTAGGGTACACGAATTCTTTATTTATTGGTTTGAAATCCTTAATGATTCGACGTCAGGAAGTCCGCAAATTATGGCCTTGCAAGTGGAGTGCCGTCTTGGTAATTGACTGTGACTGTGAAGGTGATGTGGCAGACATATTGTTGGGTATTTTGCAAGAGACTGTTGACAGAGAACAGAGCGCAGATAATTGTAATGATAATGAAGTGGAAACTTTGGTGGGTATTTTGCAAAAATATCAACAAAAGGTGATCCTCATTTCAACACGATACACAAAATTTGCTGCAAGTTTTCAAGGGAAATTACGAAATAATTATGAGAAATTTGAAGATAATTGCGACATGTCGGATTTGGATAAAGAGTCGCAAAACATAATATTGCAAAGAACTGTTAACTTTCAAGGAATAAATGTGGCCTTGCAGACATTGGTAGGTACAGAACCCCCGGAATGTATAAAACGTCTTATAGACTCTGACGTAATGTCCATTTTGTTGAGCAATGAACATAAACTGTGTGTCGGCAGACAATTGAGTGACCTTACCCAGTGCTATGTACCGCGAGTACTGCAACATCACATATATCTAAAGGAAGATATTTTGAAGCTGACAGACAACGCAACTACTTTTGCCGTTTCTGGTTTACAGGCGGACGAGCTGAAGAAGTACTTACCTGACGGCGAGAAAATATGTGAATTTCAATACAATGAAATAGAAAGAAATTACTCTTTCAATATTGTTTCTGACTACTCCAAGATTGGTCTCAGCTCTGAAAGCGAGGTCATGAAGTCTCATCCAAAAGTAGGACAAAAGATAAAATCCGATATTGTTAAGTCTGTTAATCTTGTGAACAAAAATACAGAGAGTGACTTTAATGAGAGTATAAAGAATAATACTATCAGGACTGTTGATAATTTGCCTAAGTGTGGTCTCAGCGCTGAAGTGAAGAATATGAAGGCTTATAATAAGGGAGGAAAAGAGATAAAACCCGAGGGAGTAAGATATATTATTCTCGGAAACAGAAATCCAGAGAAGAAATTTGGGGCAATGAAAGAACTGTGTACGAATTTACATTGGATTCATATGGAAGAAGTTTTTTTCTTACGGAGGGAATCGAGCTGTAACATTGATACTATCCGCAGGTATATTGATGAAAGAAAATGTAGGAAATATGACACTAAAAATGTAATAGAACAGACCGAGAGGACTATGTTATTGGTAGCTGAACCAGGAATGGGAAAATCCACGTTCCTTTCCCATATGGAACATGAAATCAAGCAACGAAACACTGCGGTTTGGGTACTGAGAATAAACCTTAATAAACACACACGCGCGTTGGAAAATATTGAATTTGAAGAAGAATGTATCGACAAGTGCAAGATGTTTCTATGGAGTGCTGCTCATACACCTGAACAAGATGCTTTGCTCTTGGTAGAAAACATGTTTATACGAGCTTTGGAACAGAGAGGTAAAATGGTTATAATATTGGATGGCTTCGATGAAATAAGCCCATATTACACTCCAAAAGTGGATACATTAATACGGGAAATAAGAGATAAAACGGCGTCACAGATTTTGGTCTCATCTCGCTTTTCTCACCGACAGGACTTAGAGGACATTGTGATAAAATTGGCCTTCACGTTGCAGCCTTTCACACTAGAAAATCAGATTGAATTCTTGGAGCAGTACTGGAAAAAGGCTATGGAAAGCTACAATGAAGGAAATCTGCGAATGTTTGCGAAAAAGTTACTCAGTTTGTGTTCACAAAACTTCAGTGACATGGATGGAGACTTTACCGGCATCCCTTTACAAACAATGATGTTAGGCGAAGCTTTCTTGAGAGAAGCAGTAGAATATTGCTCGAAGGGGGAACTTAACTTGCCGGAAAAGTTTAATTTACTCGACTTGTTCAATAAGTTTTGGGAAAAGAAATGCGAAATTTACTTCAGTGAAAAGAATGCAATGGACAGCTCAAAACCAGAAGTAAAAATCGAAAAAGAATCATATTTAGGGAAGCACATGATCGCATCCTTAATACACTTGTTCTCCCTGAGGGAAGAAAACGAGCTTCATGACGCAATAAAAGTCAGCGACTTGGAGCAGGCAAACAACTTTCTACACAGTGGTAGGGCAGAGCAGTTTGGAATAATAAGAGAAATAACGGATGGAAAGCCACATTTTATACATCGATGTCTTGCAGAATATTTTGCGGCAAAATGGTTTACTGTTAATTTTTCAAAATGTAAAAATTTCATTTCAGAAAACCTTTTCAAATCCACGTACAAAGTAACGAGGAATATTTTTGATCGAATGCTTGCAAAAGATTCCGAAATCCATGGCGCCATTTTGAACAATCACATCGACACTGTCGAGAAAATTCTGAAAAAGGAAACAAACGTAAACCTTTCAGACAAAGGTGGTAGAACAGCCTTACATTTGGCAGCATCTTACAATAGTCCATTAACAGAAAAGCTTCTATCATTCCCAGGTGTTGATGCCAACAAACAAGATTCAGTTCTGAAATGGACACCCCTACGTTATGCTGACAGAACGAAATCATGGATGGCTATGGATATCTTGTTACAGAATGGTGCAAATGATGACGACATTGTACTTACAAAACGTCTGATTGAAGCCCAGGAATGGGGACAGAGAGCTTTGTGGGAATGTGCGTCAAAAGGATATACACGAATGCTAGAGTTCATGTTGAATTGTGGAACTGACGTAAATGCTGTTTTAGAGGTTCCTGAAAATAACCAAGAGAAAAACACGCTTCTTCACATTGCCTCACTTAATTGTCAATTGGAGGTCATAAAGAATCTTGTAGAAAGGGGGGCTAATATTAATATTCGTAACGCCAAACATGAAACTGCTCTTCACAGTGCTGCTATTTCGGGTAGTGCAGAAATTATCAGAATTTTAATAGATAAAGGAATGTCTGTTGACTTGACAAACGAAGACGATTCTACGCCACTACATTTTTCAGCTGAATATGGTAATCTGGAAGCAACGAAAGCTCTCGTCGAAAGAGGTGTTGCTTTAAACGACATTGATAAGTATGGTGTCACTCCACTGCTGTGCGCTGCCAACAAAGGCAAATTAGAAGTCTTTCATTACCTCACAGAAATAGGCGCTGACATTAATATTCGTAACGTCAACAGTAGCACTGTTCTTCACCTTGCTGCTGTTTCCGGTAGTGTGGAAATTATTAAGATTTTACTAGATAAAGGAATGTCTGTTGACTTGACAAACGCAGAAGATGAAACGCCACTACATTTGTCAGCTGCATTTGGTAATCTGGAAGCAACGAAAGCTCTTGTCGAAAGAGGTGATCCTTTAAACAACGCTAATAAAAATGGTGACACTCCACTGCTTTTGGCTGCATACTTTGGCAACTTAGAAGTCTTTCTTCACCTCACAGAAATAGGCGCTGACATTAATATTCGTAACGCAAAGGGGAACACTGCTCTTCACCATGCTGCTATTTCGGGTAGTTTGGAAATTATTAAGAATTTACTAGATAAAGGAATGTCTGTTGACTTGACAAACGCAGAAGATTTCACGTCACTACATTTTTCAGCATGCTGTGGCAGTCTGGAAGCAACGAAAGCTCTTGTCGAAAGAGGTGCTCCTTTAAACAACGCTAATAAGAACGGTGTCACTCCACTGCTTTTGGCTGCATGCTTTGGCAACTTAGAAGTCTTTCTTCACCTCACAGAAATAGGCGCTGACATTAATATTCGTGACTTTGACAGTAACACTGCTCTTCACCACGCTGCTGTTTCGGGTAGTGTGGAAATTATCAAGATTTTACTGGAAAAAAGGACTGTCTGTTGTTTTGACAAATGCAATTGGTGCAACGCCATTACATTTTTCAGCTCTCGAAAATAATCTGGAAGCAACAAAAACTCTTGTCGAAAGAGGTGCTCCTTTAAACAACGCTAATGAGGATGGTGTTACTCCACTGCTTTTGGCTGCATACTTTGGCAACTTAGAAGTCTTTCTTTACCTCACAGAAATAGGCGCTGACATTAATATTCGTGACGTAAAGGGAAACACTGCTCTTCACCATGCTGCTATTTCGGGTAGTGTGGAAATTATCAAGATTTTACTAGATAAAGGAATGTCTGTTGACTTGACAAACGCAAACGATAATACGCCACTACATTTATCATCTTTACATGGTAATCTGGAAGCAACGAAAGCTCTTGTCGAAAGAGGTGCTCCTTTAACCATCGCTAATGAGGATGGTGAAACTCCACTGCTTTTGGCTGCATACTTTGGCAACTCAGAAGTCTTTCTTCACCTCACAGAAATAGGCGCTGACATTAATATTCGTGACTTTGAGAGTAACACTGCTCTTCACCACGCTGCTATTTCGGGTAGTGTGGAAATTATCAAGATTTTGCTAGATAAAGGAATGTCTGTTGACTTGACAAACACAAACGATAATACGCCACTACATTTATCATCTTTACATGGTAATCTGGAAGCAACGAAAGCTCTTGTCGAAAGAGGTGCTCCTTTAACCGACGCTAATGAGGATGGCAACACTCCACTGCTTTTGGCTGCATACTTTGGCAACTTAGAAGTCTTTCTTTACCTCACAGAAATAGGCGCTGACATTAATATCCGTGACTTCGACAGTAACACTGCTCTTCACCATGCTGCTATTTCGGGTAGTGTGGAAATTATCAAGGTTTTACTAGATAAAGGAATGTCTGTTGACTTGACAAACACAAACGATAATACGCCACTACATTTATCATCTTTACATGGTAATCTGGAAGCAACGAAAGCTCTTGTCGAAAGAGGTGCTCCTTTAACCGACGCTAATGAGGATGGCAACACTCCACTGCTTTTGGCTGC
>Ga0268261_10001816_pt1 | contig 14987 bp, 11 predicted proteins | sample TergutNc150P1_FD_190353 | JGI IMG/M metagenome (GOLD analysis project Ga0268261, IMG submission 190353) | Nasutitermes corniger P1 segment gut microbial community from laboratory colony in Florida, USA - Nc150 P1 (SPAdes) (version 2) | ecosystem: Host-associated > Arthropoda: Insects >... | reverse complement strand
TAGAGGTCTCTGCGACGAGCTGATCACTCGTCCAGAGGAGTCCTACCGACTGTGCTGCGTCGTCGTGTGTGATCTAGAAACATCAAGAATGGGTGCTCCATATATATATATGACATTAGTCACCTAAAGGTTAATAATTTAACCCTTATCCTGCTAACGTGGAGAAAATGGTAAGCTCCTAATAATGCCAGCAAATAGCAGATGGGATTTAATTCGGGCTTTAAAGGGTTAATGTGGGAGGTCATGTTAGATGAGGATCATATTGCATTCTGGTAAATACAGTATATACTTCTGGTGGGAATGATGAGTCAAGTTAATATGGCTGGATTACAGTGAAGTGTGCAAGCATGGTGTAGCAGTGTTGCTGTTATTTTTCAGTGTTGGGTCATGTATTGGATAATACTTGAATTCTGAAATTTTCACCATTGCGTTTTCAGCCATACATCCTTCCTGATGAGCTGCGGAGGGAGCTGCCTCCTGACCAGGCAGAGTACTGCATTCAGCGCATGCCACCATACAAGGGACCGAATTCTGTACCTGGAGCCTTGGATTACATGTCCTTCTCCACGGCACTATATGGAGAGTCAGATCTCTAAACCCAAACTTACAGAAATCTCTCTTATCTGCAGCACACTACACTACACTACACTACACTACACTACACTACACTACACTACACTACACTACACTACACTACACTATAGTATACTACACTTATTCGCTTGCTCGCTCATTCATTGACTCATTCATTCAGTAAGCTGGCCTGTCATTCTGGTTCATGGATTTCTTTCTTTGAATATTGAACCATTATAAGTTAGAAGAATTTTCAGTTATAATCTTGGTATGGTTCAGTGTATATTTTGAAACCATGAACCAGGATAACTTAACTTATCTTTTGATTAGATGAAAGGGAAGGATTCAGATTGGAATCACCTACTGTGGCATGATTCAGCTATTGTAAACCATCTGTTGCAAAATGTAATGGAAATGAAATGAATATGAAAGGCCATATACATATTAACATACATATACGTGTGTAAAAATGTCCACACAACACTTGTAGAAATAATTTACTTACTTTTATTTTAACTTTAATCTACTTTTGCTGTGTAATGAAATATTCGCTCGAAATGCCCTCTCAGATGAAAGCCAGTGGCTAGGCATTAAAAAAGGTGTGTAATTTTATTGTACAGTTCCTTTAATTTGTTTTAAAAATGGCAACAATAGTTTTCATTATCAAAAAATATTTTTCCATATTTACATCTATTTTCATAAAAATTCCCTTATTGCAGAAATGTTACATTGAGCAGTCAGTCTTGCCAATACGGTCTGATTACAAGTATTTTTAATTTTAAATATTTGAGGTTTAACAGTTTTGGTTGAAGATATTACACAAGTCAACTGCTGGATTCGAACTGGTCCGTGTCCCTTCCACGGTTATATTGTTCTTTATTTTTTATTTTTGCTTTACAACGAACAGCGTTTACTGCCAAGTATCAGAGGAAATGCTGGTAACCTGGTAGTTGCAACGAATCGAAACAAGCTAAGGTTTAACTATTTGTAGATTTATTTGTCGTTTGAATATATTTATGTACAGTAAATAATATACTAGGTTAAATAAATATATGAATGCATATATTCCAGTCATGTCATGCGTAACATATTTATCATGTTCATAATCCTTTCATACTAACCACAAGAAAACTAATATTTCTGCAAGTCAGCCTTGTATCTTAGAAGTAACAAATGAGAAAGCCCATTCACTGCCAGCAAATTAACTAGTGTAATGCTGCATGTTACTTTTTTTTTCAGTGGCATTCATTGCTTTAAATGGGATTTGTAGCCATTTTGTTGTGGCTTAGGGCAATGATTGTGTTTTACATAAATAGTGGAAGAAATACTTGTAATCGGACAGTGCTTGTCTTGCCCAGGTGAATAATGCACTAGTTGTGGAGTGGTTCATGTACTGAAATTACTCTTGACGGACAAGAATAACAGAGGGCGAACCAGTTCTTCCATTGTTAACATTATAAATGAAACTGTTTTCAAATAAAAATCATTGGCATATTTCAGTAACAGTTATGTTATTTTGAAACTTGAGACTATAATTTCAAATATACAAAAGTCTGTACAAAATTATTTTGAAGTGTGTGGGTTTTGTGACTCATATGGTCACCATTTTGTGACTCATATGGTCACCATTTTGTGACTCATATGGTCACCATTTGTCTAGTCATTGTATTATTCATATGTAAAAGATATACAAAATCTGAAGGAAAATTCAGCTGTATCTGGAATTTATATTTTTCTCATTCAGAGTTGAATAAAGATCAAAATTTTGAACTAGCTCTTTTTTTTTCTTTTTCTTTTTTACAAATATGTAGTATTAGTGTTCATTTTATTAGTTTGCAGGACATGCTGAACACTGCTGCTTTTATTAATAATGATGTATACCAGGTAAATGAAAACTGTAGAAGTGTCCAGTGAATGATGTACTGGGTGCATATCATCTTTATCAATCCAGTGCTGCAGCACCATACCATGGTGATGTCGTAGACGTTCCTTTGCTAGAATCCCTGATGTCATGAACATGATAAATTTATGTTAACAAACGATCAGACTCCTTTACCAGTTTAAACCATAAAGTACAAGTAATAAAATTCAACTTGATATGAATGCCATCAGTAAATTTACTGCTAACCATCTGTCAGTATAACTGACCTTGTACTTCTTGGTTGCTTTGGATGATACAAAGAGTGTGAGCTGTGAGTAACATTCTGTGTAGGTACATGTACGTATTAAAACCAACATCATTCATGTGCCTTAAGTATTGTTATAAAGCTACAATGGAGAAATAGAAGTAAAATTCTATTTTTTCACTGATAAGCCATACTGCAGTCATGTTGATGCACGGCTTTCTGACCAAGTCTGGAAAGGGCTGGGTGCTACCAGATAAAGTAGCATGCTATGCTACGTACAGAAGAGGCCTATGAGATTGTTTACAAGCCTTAAAATTGTAGTCCTACAAAGACCACGTGCAGGGGGAAAAAATATGTGATGAGCATGTAAATAAGAAGAGAGAATACAAAGGGTTAAAATGTTTCTCACATTGCATACAGACCAGACCAAGTATTTGACAAGTGTTACATTTCTTCATGCCAGAAATGGAACCTTATTTCCACTCAGTAGACAAGGATCAAGAACTATCACAAAAATACCAGGTAGTAAAAAACTACAATTGTGTTACAAAAGTAATCTGTTCGCCACTTGCCCAGTTACTGTGACTTATAATAACGCTCCTCAGTAGATAAACAAGCAGCAACATTAGTTAACAACATCAGTGCCTCTGTCCTTAAATTTCTCTTGAATTTCATTTTGACTTGTTCCCAAATATTGTATACTGAACGAAAAATTCTCAGTTGCACAGACTATTTTGACATGCCACAAATGATCCGTAAATAGAAATTAATTTTGAAAGAATCCTAGATTCTGTGAGCATTGCATTTGGTTTCAGGTCCTTATCAGTGCATGAATGACCAAAAAGACTTTCAGACCATCTAAAATATTACTAGTCACATTTGAAACAGAAAGAGTTTTAGCAGGTGTATTATCTGCAGCAAGAGACACACAATTTAGACATTTATTACACTTTTCAGATTTGTAGGGTTTATTACTAGTGTGAACAAACATCATGTACAACTACTCCAAACAACTTTTATTGTGCAACTTTATATTTGAAAGGTTTATCACCAGTATGGATGTGAGTGTGAGCCAAAAGGTCAGGTGAAACCTTTATTACTACCTTTACATTTGAAGGGTTTAAATCCACTGTGGATATGGGTATGAGTCAAAGATGTCCACGCTGTGGAAAGCTCACTACACACTTCACATATGAAGAATATATTGCCAGTGCGGATGCATGAACAAGCCATGACATGTCGACACTCTGGAAACCTTTTGTAGCATGCTTCATATTTGAAGAGTTTGTCACCAGTGCGGATGTTAGTTTGATATCCAAGATGTGCAGGCTGTGAAAACAACTGTGAGCCTAAAGATTGCTAGTCCAGGTGAAACTTTACTGCATATTTTATAACTGTGGATTTAGCACTATTATGGGTAGTATTGTGTGCCACAAGACTTGTGTGTCTGCTGAAACATTCACCACACATTTTACAGTTGACAGGTTTTTGTCTGGTGTGAAATGTCAGTGGATGTTTCACTATCACTGTCACACACTGAGTGGATCGTTCCTCGAATAGAGTTGCCAAGTGATGTCAAACTCCCATCATCAAAATCACGATCTGCCCGTTTTACTCCACTCCACTCCACTCCACACTATAACAGACAAATGACTCTTGATTACTGTCATATTAGTGTCATGGTACATTTATTAGTGCATTATCAACATATACAGGGTGTTCATCTTAAAAGTGGACCGTATTTTAATATGAGTAATTTATTTACTAAGATTTACAACATGTTATATTACACAACCTGTATTTACAGTAAGTGTTGGAAATGATGTCCATTCATTTCAGTGCACTTATCGACATGTTTCACGATGTTTCTCGCAACCTTTCTTAGCGTTCTTTCATTTACTTCTTCGATGGCATGATGGCGCTTGCCTTCTAAATTTTTCAAAGAAACCATGTCTACAGTGGGCATAAGACATCGTTTTTAAATAACTTTCCAAAATAAATACATGTTCTTCCACTGTTAACCGCATTATGAACGCGTAAAAAATGGCATTGTTCAAACACCAGCACCCACTGTCAACTGATTCAGCTGATACGGATGGCCAAGATCGGTTCTCCCCTCTCCTGCAACAGTCTTGCCAACTCCTACACATGTAGTAGTATAATGTCATACCAGCAGAACCATTATAAATAGCATCTGACATGAAATATTCACGGCTTAGTTAACGGTCCACTTTTAAGTTGAACACCTGTACAAGTGGCCAGGAAAATAAAGTTAGATTTGGTGACTAAGCTATGTGCTAGGCAACTAAAAAATCATGGTTGAATTCTTGGCAGACATTTCTCTCTTCTTGAAAGTATCTGGACTGGCTCTCAGGCCCACCCAGCCTCCTGCTCAGTGGGTACCACGGTCTCTGTCCCAATGATTACACTGACGAGGGCATGTTGCTGACCATTCAGCTCCATCTAATCTATAGCTGAACTTAAAAGAGTGTAGCTGTACCTCCACTCCCCCACATGCACTGATGTTTCCACAGGGACAACTTTACTGTACGTCCTGTCCAATTGTAAATGCTAACTGTGGAAAATTAATGGAGAATTTGCTCAAGGTTCAAGGTGTGACTGGAATAATGGACAAAAATAGAAACAGTTTCCTTATTGATTAAAACTGGTTTTTCTATTTTAAAAAATATATACCAACGACTTTAACTTATCCATTAATGAATTACTATGGCAACCCTCATGCATGACTGCCAAACTTATCGTAACTTCCTGAGACTACTCCTGAAGAGCTTTTGCTGTCAGTAAAGTCAGCTTTGACATTTTCAGAGCAGTGTAAAGGATTCCCTTTGGGAATATAATGCTGGGTTAATGCATTGTAACATCTGGTACTGTTTTCCTGGTGACGCATCTCTATACCACAGAAGAACGGAATCCCTTATAAGGTTAGTTCAGCCGTGTTTGAAACATCCTATTTCTTTAATTTATGTACATGGATGTTTTTATAAAGTTGAGCTGCATTGTTGAACCAGATTGAAGAGCTCCTCGAAAGTTGCTGATCCGCAGATTCATGAACTGAAATTCCATATTGTCGGAGGTGATTCAAAGTAAAGTCCTTGGACCAACTGAATTCTATCAGTACCGGTGCATATGCAGAAAGGCAATATGAAGAGGAGAGTTATGAGAAGCCCCCAACTTGCATCATTGCCCTGAACGCTCGCACTATGTGTATACACAACCAATACCCAGTCCACACATACAGAACAATGCCCATCACCTTTCCAGTTGCACAAGCTTTTCTAAAATGGATCTCATGAGGGCATATCATCAAATTCCTGCCCATACCGACGACATTAAGACGACTGCAATTACCACACCTTTTGGTCTTTTTGAATTTCCTTGCCTGTCCTTTAGCCTGAGAAATTGTCTAAACCTTTCAACATTTTATGGACGAAATCCTAAAAGACTGGGATTTCTGCTTCGCCTATTTGGTCGACATCCTTGTCTTTAGCCGTTCTCCCAAGATCCTGACTGAGGGTTTTCCGTACTTTTTCCTCAGTTGTAAGGCAAATGCCAGGGTAAAACTCGCAAAGATGGGGCACGGCCAGCACTCTTCCAAATTAGTTGTTATTTGTGTTGTTCTACGTATTGTTTGTGTGTAAATGTGTACTGTACTACTGCCACCGGGTGACAACCTAATTGCAGTTAACAAATATATCATAGCACGACCAACACCTCCGTACCCTCTTCACCCAACTTAAAACCTACGATATCCTGCTGAACCCATCCAAGTGCGTTTTCAGTGTCCCTGAAATATCATTCATGGTATATAAAATCTCATCCCTAGGTTCCCAGCCTCTCCCGGAACGAGTCGCAGATCTTCAAGACCGTCCGCCTCCCAAGTCCGTCAGCCATCTCCGAGGTGTCTTGGGAATGTTAAATTTCAACCGACGTTTCCTTCCCCATACAGTTTCCATTCAAGCCCCTCTTCATGGCGCCCTTTCCGGCCCCAGAGTTAAGGGCTCCCACTCCATCACCTGGACCGCAGCACTCATTACAGATTTAGACGAGTGTAAAGCAAAACTGTCTCGAGCTGCTCTTCTGGTACACCCGGATTCGACGGCTCCACTCGGTCACGGATCCTTCAACTACTGCCATCGGTGCTGTCCCCCAACAACGAGCGCAAGGCGCGCAGCTCCTCGCCTTCTTTTCCAATCAGCTCAGCCCGGCGCAACAAAAATATAGCATCTACGACAGGGAGCTCTTGAAGATCTACGGGGCCTTGAGATACTTCCACCACATGCTTGTGGCCAGTCATTTTACCATTCTAACGGACCACAAGCCACCTTCGCCTTCCAACAAAGGAGGGACAAGTGTCCTCCAAGACAGTTCAACCATCTGGACTTCATCTTGTAGTTCACGACGGATATTTGTCACATATCCGGCCAGAACATCTTCGCCGACGCGCTTTCCCGCATCAAAGCCATCACCGCGCCCGTAACCCATGACGCGCTTGCCGCAGCCCCCAGGACGACGATGGAGTGCTCCGAACACTACTGGTAAGTAACACAGCCGTACAGCTCGAGTAACTTCTCATTCCCGGCACCTCAGCCGAGCTGTACGGCGATACATCTGCTGGAGAACCACGCCCATACGACCCATCTCCTCTGCGCCGTCAAGTATTCGACTCTTAGCATTCCCTCAGCCACCCTGAAATTAAGGCAACGGCGCCTCTCCCAACTCTTCGTGTGGCAAGCCATTCAAGAAGAATTCTGCATTTGGGCCCGAGGTTGCCAACTCTGCCAGCGCTCCAAGGTTTCTCGCCCCACTGTCACCACATTTTGTGACTTTCCCCTCCCACCTTCCCGCTTCCTACAAATCCGCATTGATCTAGTCGGTCCTCTACCTTCCTCGGCAGGATTTCTATATTGCCTTACTGCACTGGACCGCTTCACGCGCTGTTCGGCTACCTTTCCTCATCCCGACACAGCAGCGACGGTAACACGCGCCCTACTCTCCGGCTGGATATATCACTTCGGCTGTCCGCAGACCATCACGACCGACCAAGGACGCCAGTTCGGTTCTCAGGTCTTCCACTGCCTGGCGAAGCTGTGTGGTATCCATCTCTACAGGACGAGTCACCACCATCCTGCCGCCAATCTCGTGGAACGGCTGCACCGCACCTTTAAAGCCGCCATCATGTGCCATGCAGATGAGCAATGGACCGAGGCTCTCCCGCCAGTTCTCCACGGCATACGCACCGCCTACAGTGAGGACATGAAGTTATGCGCAGCAGAACTCGTCTATGGCGAGCCCCTGCGGGTTCCCGACGAGCTCCTTGATCCATCCGCCCCGACGGTCGAGCCATCTGCCTTCATACAGCAGCTTCGCCGCCGCATGGACCAGCTGCGACCAACCCCGACAGCACGCCATTCATACCATGCCACGTTCATCAACAGGAACCTCAAGGATTCGATCCACGTATTTCTACGGCAGGACGCCATACGCCGTGCCTTGGACCCACCATACAGCGTCCCGCACATACAAAACATTCAAGATTTTCGCGGCGGCAGGCAGGTCACCGTGTCAAGCCTGCATAGATTTTGGACGGGACCCGGCACGACATCACTAGCGACACCAGCAGCCCACCAGCCCAACTCCACAGCGCTCCAGTTACAGCAGTCACACCACCAATTCGGACCACACGCTCCAATCCCAGTGTTCGTTTCAACACCTTTTCTCTTCTCCGCAGGGGTGATGTGGGAACTTCCCACATGTTCAGAAACTGCCCTTTCCACACGTCAGCAACCACCAACCGCTGGTCCTTCTTTCTACCACTCCTACAAGCTCTGCCTGCTAACAAATCGAAGAGTATTTGTTATTCTTTCCGTAATTCTGGAATTAAAGTATAATATTTGCCATAATTATTCATTCAGCATTGATCTCCTGGATCTGTTTCCTCCCCTTTTTCTTCGTAAAAAGAGGAGTATTAACAATGCGAAAGTGTAATTGTTATTATGTATGAAAGACTTATTTGAATAAGAGTGAAGAAATACTAAATATATCCAAGTTTTTGTTTTTGTCTGCTAGTAATGCCACTAATACCAAACGATTATCTTCGTCAGATAGCATGTATATATTCGCACAAGGTAAGGTCCACCATGTCATACCGCGAAACAATATCACCTAGCTGGTGTGCGAATACAAAAGGTATACCCCTGCCGCGAGCGTGCCATCCCATCACCACTCCCACGTATGTTGTTTTGAGTGCGCGGAATAACGATTTATCACATTTTATATGAGATGCACGAAGACTTCCCCAGCAGTTCATCAGCTTGCTTGTTATGGTTTACATGTTGCTGGAAAAGGAAACAGGTAAATACAAATTACTGACAAATTATTTTCCCGTAATGAGTGCATTGCATGCTAATATGAACAGTCTCCAGTTCTTCGTTTTTCGTAATACAGGTGACCTGCCGGTATGAACGTAATATCATAATGTCTCAACTCACACCAGTACGCAAAGCGCTCAAAAAGCGTAACAGCAAACTCCTGTCACTCTTACTACATTCTGACAACCACAGGTATATACGATCTGTGCTCAGGACTATGGAGATTGAGTCAGAGATTTTCAGTGTGACTATCACGGATTAGAGTTTGTGTTTTTTTTTTCGTTACGTACGTAATCCATGTCTCTGAGTCAGAATCATATGTCTGGCCACCAGTACGCCCCATTCATTGTCAATTCTCGGATTTAATCCGTGGATTGTCCCCGTGCGTAGTCCGTAGACAGTTGGAATATGGCGGAGTGTGTGTAGTGGTTTGCGTGGTGACTGTGATCTTGTATTGATATTATTCGCATTTTAGCCATTATTGGGACAGAGGAAGTGGTTTCATTGATGTTCATCGTAAAATTTTTAATCTAATTTCTCAAATGATATTTACACATTACTTACGCTATATATCCAAAATTCGCCAAGAATGCATGATGCATACGAGCTCTTCCAGGTGCTCAAGTTAACACTTCAGATAGAATCAATCGCAGCTTATGGTACGTAATTTGATATATGACACGATGTGGAAAATGCATTGATTAACGTGCCATTTAATCGAAACCTTTGTCAAAATGTTATTGTATGTTTTGCAGATGACAATTTGTTGGTTGGAACACGTCATGGTCACCTGTTAATGTACAGTGTTTCTTGTCGATATGGAGAACAAAAGCCTGACGTGCAATTACTGCGTTATAATAAAAACTTCAGCAAGAAACCCATACAGCAGTTGGCCGTTGTTCCGGAATACCAGCTCCTTATTAGTTTATCAGGTATGGTTTTATTACCCTGTGATTCAAGGGTACCTAATTTTAATTGGTAGCTGTAACACATGCAGTTGAGTCCTGATGCAGAAATAGTCTTGCAAAATAACTGATTATGTTTGGTTTGTTAACACTTAACTCATTTGAGCCAAAATGACCATTGTTGATTAGATTAACACCTTCACCCATTATGTCGTCATTAACAATAATATTGTGCTACATTTTCACATCAGGGTATCATTGGAAGATGGTAGTTGGACTAAACTAAAGTAAACTAACTGTTGTAGAAAGTATCAATTTTATTTTCTTTTGTCGAGTGTAGGTAGTTTTTCATGAACATTTGGTTAATTTACCTGAGACTGCAACCTAAATTGGCCAGTAATACATATGTTTGCATGTGTCATATGACATGTCATAATTCATATTCCAGTGTGTAGTGGTGGACAGTCCAGGTAATATACTTCTGGATTTCCACAAGATGTGTGACTTTAGTGACAGACATAAAGTGTTGGGTGCACTGAATTTAAATTAGATGGGAAATGGGTTAAAGGTTGTTTGGTTGAATAGGTTTGTGCCAGGTTTAGTAATGTCAGAATAATGCAGCTTCATTGACAGGAAGGCAGATAAGTTGGTTGTGATTAAGTTACTACGGGTTCTTTTTTCAAATGACTCCCCACATCTCTGAACACAAGGCCTATTTTGATTGATGACAGGCATTGCATTGATCATTGCTGTTGAGTTTTCCATGAGTTGTAGTCCATGTGTTTATTAAGCATATAGCAGTTCTGTTAAGTTTTATACTATCCATATTTACAGAAGGCACTGGAAATGGTTTCCTTCAGCTCACAGACAAGCATCACATTTTAAAAAAACACATTGTGCACTGGGTTCTGTTGGTGAAATTGATTAACACTACATTCCAAATGCTGTCTATAGGTCATCTTTAGTTCAAGGGTCATTACCATGAACTTTAATAAGTCTCACATGTGGAAATAGTATGGGTTCAGATCTGGCAAGTGAGGAGGCCACAATCCTTTGCTTGTTATTCTGTCCCCAAAAACACTGTGTAGGCAGTGCATAGAATTGTTTACTGTGAGATTTGCTGCATTGACTTGCTGATAAGAGGCATAGGTTTTGTCATAATCAAAGAAGTGTTCGAGACACAGTGTCATATGTGTGTTACATATTGTTGTGAAACAGTAATGGGCATAATAATCCTATTTGCACTCACAGAACACCATACATCAATGTTAACATCATGTAATGACACTGGATTAAAGTGAAATTTTCTGCATACAAGTCACTACCTTTATCATGAGAGTTTATATATCCACTGAAATGAAACCAAGCTTCTTCGCTAATGAGAAGAGGTATGCATGCACCGCACAAATGTACTTGTGCACAGTATTAATTTTTGTGTTGCTATCTCTGTCATAATTTTGTGAACCACTGTTGACTGATGTGGATGGCAATACATCTTTCTTGTTTCATTTTGAGCTGATGACACAAATATACCTGTTTTGTGCAAGTAAAGCCAGTGATTTGTTCAGAGTTGCTTCTGTCTAGCATCAATTTTAGGCAGTTCCTCTTTGGCATGTATCTTCTGCATATTGTCTTATTGTGTAGAATGGTAACCTTATCACATTATCTTAGTTCTATTTGGAGCAGACACATCAAACTTTAATCTAAATTTGTAGGAATTGTATTTAGCATATGTATCATATAAACAAATGTGATGGTTTACTAGAATTCACATAGCAACTGCAGGTGACCCATAGAGGGGTTTGCACATCTCAAATAAGCAGTGTGCAAACAAGCTTGGTGTTGCGATGTAAGTTACCCAGTGGAAAGATCTAGCATTTGTGGGAGTTTAAAATACTGGCCCTTCAGTATCCCATGTGGTGTAACATGCAATTTTAGTTGAAAGTAGTATAATTAATGGCTGTGTGTTTAGGCTTTTATGACTCGATTTACCCCCTTTCCCTTTCATCTAGTTAACACTCCCTGCCCTTCAACAGGGTGCACTGGTATTAATTTTCTTTAGCTTGGGCTAGTCGAGTAGTTTCAGGCATGTGATGCTGTGTTGAGTAAGTAGTTTCTGATGTTTTGAAGGATCATCATGCATTCGTCTTCAGGTCCAGCCATTTTTCTTGGACTACTTGACCCTGAAGATGAATACACTACAGTCCTACAAAGCATCAGGAATGACTTTCTAAGTGACACAGATTTGCATCCCAGGAGACTGAAAATATTGGTAGTTTTTCTGAAATTCTTTAAATAATGTCTTATCCCATAGAGTTTCAAATGTGTTGTGTAAAAGTTTGTCTGTGATATGTAGTTATGGTGATGATCAGAAGAAGTTAAAAGTTTGGAAACTATTTCATTTGTGTGTGTGTGTGTGTTTTCTGTACATGTAGACATATATAATATGTATGCATGATGAATACTCCTTCTATTTCAGATAATGTTATCTGTGTGCATGACATGACAGCGGTCAACTTCCCAACAGTCACGGTAGTTCATCGAACAAGGGGTGCAACATTATTTACCTTGGACATCAAGGTTAGTAGTAATAATAAATTGTCTTTTGCTTTGCTTTCAGCCTACTGTCCATAAAGAAAAATGGTCATATGGTAATGTGTATGTGTGCCATCCTCATTAAATAGTTTTCTCTTAATGAAACTTGGGCGTATAGTTTTGTCACCGGGAGCTGGTACATCTTCATACTATTTAATTATGTACCAAAATAATAACAGTTCAAATGTGATGTAGATTCAGTGCAGGCCCTTGAAATTTTGTGTGAGATTTGCCCTTAAAAATGCCACTAGTATGTGACAGGTCAAGTATAGAATTAGGCATTACATACAGTTTATAATGATGTTATCAAGTTCCTACAAACCTCAGGCCAAGTGTAAAGTGTTTGCTGTTTCATTCATTGCCTAGACAAAGGTAAAAGGTAAAGTTTATGCTATAACCTGCCGTGAAGGCACAGAGGGGGAGTAGAGGTATAACTCTTGGGGGTGGATGGTTAATGCCGTGCGCTGGCCGCTTTGCCCCTGTGAATGACCTGGTACCCATTGTATAGAAGGCTGTGTGGGCCTTAAGGGCTGGTCTGGACAGGTGTGGAAAATTTTGCTGCAACGGGGATTCTTTCCTCAGACCCTCCATCCTGTAATGAGTCATAATGCTGAGTACAGTATCCTAGCCCACTGATTGCCTAGGTATTCTGTGAATAATATGAGACCTGACACTGGCAGTGATGTGTTTGTAGTGCAGCACAGAAACAGGCATCAGAGATGAGAACAGTGTCAGTTTTGTACCTTCACATGTGGCATGCTTAGAACATAACATCAATTGAATGTGGTGCATGAGACACAGTGATAAAATTCTGTAACAGGAACATACGTATTACTTTTTGTGTATTCTAAATATTTCCATAAATATGTGAACTTTGTCAGCAGAAAGAGCAGGTGTTGAGAGAGCTATTAATTTTATCTGAAGCCTGTGTTGTCAGATCACTCAGTTGGACTCTCTGTCTCATGCAGCTGGTGATAACAAATTCATACTGGGATATCAGGATCACTTCACAAAGTGATAATTCTGAACGCTCTTCAGTTTCACCTTCAGGAGATGGATTTAAATGCCATTTATATCTCTCGATTGACCGAGTTTAGCTGGCGTAGCATGGACATTTAAATTGCAACCAAGTAAACACAGACTCAAGCACATGGCATGCTAGGCCATTAGCCATTAAATTTTAGAGCCCAGCATATAGCTGCTTAGGATGATAGAGGTTACAATAGAATAGAACAGAGTAAAATAGAATAGAATAGGATACAGAAGGGTGGGCATTGCACTGGTCTGTGCACCTTGAACAAAGTGCAGTATCCTGCAGACAGAGATGTTCCCATAGTCACCTGGTTTCATAAAATAAAGATCCCAGGTGCTTATATCTTAATGTGACTAAAGCCTTACAGGCACAAAGAACGTGTAAGGCTGTTTCAGATGCCTGCATGCATCTGTCACACTCGGGACTGCTTACCAGTATTAGTAACAATAAATGTCCTTTTAAGTGATAGTGTCCTGTTAGCAACCCTGTCATTATTCTTATCTGGTTTCTGCTCAGACTGAGCAGTTCACCAGAATTTTTTTGCAGAGGGTTTTTAAAGAAAGCCCTCACGCTGCCCTTGTGCACGTATTGACTGCCAGTGTTCCTCCTGTTTCCTGCTCATCCAGTCCCTGCTATCAACGCCCCAGTGCCATGCAGCCCTCAGCATGATGCCACACACCTTGGCTTTGTTGGGCCGTTAGCCCCTATTAGCCACCTATAGACATTACTCCATTCCTCAATGGGGGTGCCAGAGGTTAGTTTTTGGAGGGGATGATAAAGGTTAACTGACAAGCAGAGTTATTGCTCTGGCATGACAAAAGCAGGGAATTTACAGTACATTATTTCTATTGTGACACATTATTGGCCTAAATTTGAAGTTGTAGAGAGGAATTCCTGACAAAATAGTCAGGGAACATTTGGAGGGCTGAGCAGGATCCCAGTAACATGGATGCAAGATGAAAAAGTTGACACTGGGGTAAAGGCGTGAGATTTGTTCATGGAATTGAAAATGTATCTTTTTATGTTGGAATTAAAATGTCACTGTGTGAGGCAGTGTTTGGTAGTAACCCTAAGGTTGAAATAAGCATATTGAGCTTCCTGTAAGGTTCATAAAACAACACTAATGAGGAAGAGTTCAAGGAAGTTAGTAATGTAACTGGATTTTTTTTTTAATTTTAACACATTGAGGACGGGGTCATTTAAATTGTTTAAACTCCCGTTCCCGGGGTTTAAACAATTTTAATCAACTTTTATACTGTGTTTCTTTAAAAATTTATAACAAATTTGCTAACTACTTTTGTGAACTGAAATTTTCAGGAAATACTCACCAAAGACCCTAGTAGTGCTTGAGGGTGTGATACCTCTG
>Ga0268261_10001815_pt1 | contig 14988 bp, 14 predicted proteins | sample TergutNc150P1_FD_190353 | JGI IMG/M metagenome (GOLD analysis project Ga0268261, IMG submission 190353) | Nasutitermes corniger P1 segment gut microbial community from laboratory colony in Florida, USA - Nc150 P1 (SPAdes) (version 2) | ecosystem: Host-associated > Arthropoda: Insects >... | reverse complement strand
ATATACAGAATGTCAGTAAAACAAATTTGCCACTCCAGTTGACACTGGGAACAAATGCGGCGTTCCTACCACCTTCGTTTCTGCATCAGATGATAAAAGCTTTCTCAAAAGTTTCTTTCAAACGACTCGCGTCGTAATTGTTTTGTGACGCCGTCGTGAGGGACCACTAAATTTGAAAATGTTTGCCACATTGTAAAGGGTTATTCTGTTCTCATTTCTACAAAGTCAGACACAAAAACCGCCGTTCAAAGTGCATTTGCACACAATTATTCATTAAGCCACATCGGAGTGTTGATTTGAGTTGGCTGCTCTGTAAGCAAAGACGAACACAGACAGCAATTGTACTGACAGAAAACACAGCGCAGGAATCTTGGCTTTGAAAATGCAAGCGATCTGCTGCAATGTCTTGTAATATGCCTGGATGGAAACTCGGCCGGTTAGCTCCATGTACAGTAGTCTGCAAAATGCACGTGGCACAGATGTTAAAGGCATTATGTTAACCAATTACATTACAGACCGACCCTTTACCTGAAATAAACAATTTCAAAATTAATCACATGTAATAACATTAGCGCAGCATTACTATGACCCAAGAAATAATATAGAAACCTTTGAGAGTCTCCATCGACTGATGTGTGTCTAAAATTTTCACTAAGTTGCACTTGTTTTCATTATCGTTTTGAAAGAGAAAATTTATTTTGCTAAAATTTTATTAGTTGTTTCTACATTAATGTATTTATCTTCATTCTGTTTACAATTCCAAAAATTTATTTAAGATAAAAGTGTTCTTCCTGCTTAGCAAAGAGAGAAGATTTCAATTGTGCGTTAGAATGCCAGAGACTTTATGCAAGTAATGCATATTTTAGGTCTGTACTAAGTTACAGAATTATATCAATTACATACGTGTAATCTAACCAAGTGTTCTTCTTGTTTCATATGGAGGATCCAGCAGAGGAGCGGTAAGTAGAGCACATTGTTAACAAAATGCATTTCTTTTAGATTGAAAAAAATTATTCTCTTTGCGTCCTTGGGAACAATAAAAATAACAAAATATCACCAGTCCGACACAAGTAAATATGCTTAGTGAAAAGTTACACATTGAGGATTAAATATCATATCATGTGGCTTATCAATTCTTCAATTGTTCATTTATATATTTATTTTATTTTCCGAAAAATATAGCTATCTACTCACAATATACAGTTATGTGAAATGAGGGTATTGTGTCATTTTTATTGTTTGTCTGACAGCAGACTGCCATAACGAACACAAATATTTTTATTTTTAATATAAATAAAATTTAACGAAGTTTCATTTTTTAAGTTTCCTTTCTAGCAAAACCTTCTAAACCAATTCATATATCCGTTAATTCACTCAGTTCTTTCTGTACTGTGACAAAATGATGTGAAAAATACGACCGCTAAATGTCAGATTGTACAAATTTAAATGTACTGAGGAAACCCTTTTCTCTCCTATACATATGTGCTCTCCAATATCCTGTATCAACGTCTTTCTGCTTTTACATTCCTATCTGAGAATTGTCAAATTTTGCATCTCTGGCCTCTCAATGTTTACCCTTTAACAAACGAAGTTCAGACCGCTTTATTTAAAGACCCAGTCCGTACCGCGCTGTAAACACTTTTCATCTCGGTTATAAAAACCAATCAGTTTATGCTGTAAGTAGCACAAGTCGCTGTTTTTTCTCAGATAAATACAAAACACATAAATACAGTGTGGGCAGAGCGTACAGTTGTTGAATGTTAAACTGGTGGTGCGTCACGTGACCGGTAGGCTTTAAATGGTTAAAGTCTTTCAGATGCTTATAGAGTGTGAGATGTCCATGAATGTACATATGTTGATATTTTTGTGGCTAGAGGGGTGGGCGTCTTATTGTATCGTCCCTGGTGACAACCACCGCCGGCAGTAATCGGGCACTGCTATTAAACTCTATTCGTGCAGCGTTGTTTCCTCGTTATGGCCGCACTTTTAGTACAGCGGATTTTAACGGCTATACCACGCATAGCAGGAAAAGAATGTATGCTTTCCAACAAAGCTAAAAAACCAAATATTAGCTAAAGTGTGTACTAAGCAGTAACCGCAAATATGTGATTGTGCTATACAGGACAGATATGCTAGGGAAATGTACAAATTACCGAATACTTCTGTCTTTCGTTGTAAAAGGAGAACCTTACAATTTTTCCTCCACCACCTCCAAGAATGTTCAATCCAAATATAACCATTTATTTTCCTTCTATTAAACCTTACAGTAAAGATGTTACTTGTCTCGCAGCTGTCACTACCATCATGCAAATAATATTAAAATAGTTTTCCACAATCTTACTACTCTGGATAATCTTATAAATTCCCCAGCTTTAAACAATCGTCCATATTAAGCTTTCCACAAACTTCTTACGTAAGAATTCTAGTTCAAATTTACCAGTACCATTGTAACAACACAAACTATTCAAGGAGGTTAGGATAATATTTTCATCTCTAAGGCAGCTTACCTCCCACAGAACACTGGTTACACCTTTCTAACAAAAATATATATTCTTATCTGTTCTATTTTATCACACATAAAGAGAAAGCCTAATTCCACATTATTTACCAATAAGGTTAACAAAAACAGTGGGCCAACAACTGAAATCTCAATCACATTTGCCACATACTTCCCATTTCTTCAGAGTTGAACTGATATTTTGTAATTAAATTTAGTGGGTCGTCGGCTTTCGTGTTTTAAAGTAACGGATGCACTACAAACCACTCATGTAGTATAAACAAGAACATTTAACTAATAAAGCTCATGTTACATTTTTCACGAAACACCTTATATTTGCAACTGCTGTCCTCGTAAGATGGATCACCAAGACACTGCTTGTCGGTCCTACTGACCGATACACGCTTTCATCATAGCTACTAGCTTAGCCCAATTTAAATGTCTGGCAACAGAGTATGCAGACATGAAGAAATGAGACTGTTACTGATGGGATGAAACATGATACATCTTTTCTGTTTTTAATACGTGTAACTTGCTGAACATAACTTACATAATGACCACAGTTTTGAAATTTTCTACTATCAATCAAATATATACATTTTAAAATCATTGTGAACAGTTGTACAAATCAAATCCTATAATTCACTAAATACACTCTGAGCTTTTCTGCTAACACAACAGTAACACAGATCACGATGTCATTTGGCTTTCTTAACACGTATACATACACATTTAACACATTAGGGTGATCACAGCAGGTAGTGAAGCACATTGCACTGTAAATTCACTGTGGGCCATGTAGTTGTAATGTGTTGTTGCTGCCGTCCTTCTGGCGACTACAGGGACATCTACCATTCTAACCCATTCACATGTTTTCATTTATGTCCCAGTGAATGAATTTCTTGAAACATTCCGTGATTTGTCTGCCGAAAGAGTGATCTTTTCCTAATATTCCACATGTTCCACAGCCACTTGGCTAAAGAAATTAGAAGAACATTTTTTTATTTATTACGATAAATTAGGATTAGGAATTGCAAAAGTTTCATCTGGGCGCAAAATAGTTATTCTTCCTCGCTGTTCGGAGAATGGGTAAGACATATAGCCGAATATTGTATGGTTTCGAATCTTTGTCAGACAATTCCCCAAAATAAAAAGGTAACCACCTTCAAATATTTGTTTCATCACTCTGAGAGCACAGATATTTATTTGTGACATTCCGTCCGAACTCTACTAAAGGATGGACAAACTGACGCTTTCGGACTTTATTTTCCTCCAAGTCGTGCAATTCAAAAGTTTTGTGCAAGAAAACGGATTTTGGAAGATCCTGTTAGGAAAAGCATTTCGCATTGACAAATTAATGGTAGGAGTTTGAAACAAAAGCTGTGTAAGATCATTGTGGTTTCATTCTGTAGGCGATTTGTTCCAAAAGAAAAATTGATTGAAATTAAAAGAGTAAATTTCTAAACAACCCAAAGAACATCACAACCAAAAACAGATAACCAAAACTCGTTTCCCGAAAACCCGCAGAATTCAAGGTCACTTTTGCCACAAATGTCACTGTGAAGCAGGTAAGGGTGTTATTGCAACAGGGTAACTGACAGTGTGGTGACGGTTAGAATATGGGAGTAGGGTATTGACAGAGAGTGGACAGATTTTAGAGTGTGAGGTAATGAGAGAGAGAAAAAAATGTACAGGTTGAGGTACTGACAGACATTCGACAGAATGCACAGTTTGAGGTACTGAGAAAGAGTGGAGAGATTGTAAAGTGTAAGATACTGACAGACAGTGGACAGAGTGTACAGTGTGAGGTAAAGACAGACAGTGGACAGAGTGTACAGTGTGAGGTACGGACAGACAGTGGACAGAGTGTACAGTGTGAGGTACGGAAAGAGAGTGAACACAATGTACAGTGTGAAGGATTGACAGATAGTGGATATATTGTACAGTGTAAGGTATTGAAAGACAGTGGACAGACTGTACAGTGTGAGGTATTGACAGACAGTGGACAGAGTGTAGAGTGAGAGGTACTGACAGTCAGTGGACAGAGTATAGAGTGTGAGGGACTGACAGTCAGTGGACAGAACGTACAGTGTGAGGTACTGAGAAAGAGTGGACAGAGTGCACAATGTGAGGTACTGACAGACAGTGGACAGACAGTACAGCGTGAAGTACTGACAGACAGTATTAGACTGTACGGTGTGAGGTACTGACAATCAGTGGACAGACTGTACAGTGTAAGGTATTGAAAGAGATTGGACAGAGTGCACAGTGTCAGGTAGTGACAGAGAGTGGAGAGAGTGTGCAGTGTGAGATAATGACAACACAGTGGACAGACTGTACAATGTGAGGTAATGACAGGGAGTGGACAGAGTGTAAAGTGTGAGGTAATAACAGACAGTAGATAGAATGTACTGTGTGAGGTAATGACAGGCAGTAATCAGAATGTACAGTGTGAGGTACTGACAGACAGTGGACAGAATGTACAGTGTGAGGTACTGACAGAGAGTGGAGGGAGTGTACAGTGTGAGGTACTGACAGACAGTGGAAAGGGAGTACAGTGTGAGGTACTGACAGACATTGGACAGACGTACAGTGTGAGGTACTGACAGTGAATGGACGGACTGTACAGTGTGAGATACTGAGAGTCAGTAGACAGAGTGTACAAGTTGAGGTACCGAGAGACAGTGCACAGACTGTACAGTGTGAGGCACTGACAGTCAGTGGACAGAGCGTACAGTGTGAGGTACTGAGAAACAGTGGACAGAGTGTACATTGTGAGGTACTGACAGACACTGGAAAGACAGTACAGTGTGAGGTACTGACAGACTTTGGACAGACGTACAGTGTGAGGTACTGACAGACATTGGACAGACGTACAGTGTGAGGTACTGACAGTGATTGGACGGACTGTACAGTGTGAGGTACTGAGAGTCAGTGAAAAGAGTATACAGTGTGAGGTACGGAGAGACAGTGGACAGACTGTACATTGTGAGGCACTGACAGTCAGTGGACAGAGCGTACATTGTGAGGTACTGAGAAACAGTGGACAGAGTGTAAAGTGTGAGGTACTGACAGACATTGGACAGACTGTGCAGTGTGAGGTACTGACAGAGAGTGGAGGGAGTGTATAGTGTGAGGTACTGACAGCCAGTGGAAAGAGAGTACAGTGTGAGGTACTGACAGACATTGGAGAGACGTACAGTGTGAGATACTGACAGAGATTGGACTGACGGTGCATTGTGAGGTACTGACAGACAGTGGACAGAATTTACATTGTGAGGTACTGACATACAGTGGACAGAGTGTACAGAGTGAGGTATTGACAGACAGTGGGCAGACTTTACAGTGTGAGGTAGTGACAAACAGTGGGAAGACTGTAGATTGTGAAGTACTGACAGAAAATGGACAGACTCTACTTTGTGATTTACTGACAGACAGTAGACAGAGTGTAGAATGTGACGTACGGAAAGACATTGGACAGAATGTACAGTGTGAAGTATTGACAGATAGTGGACATATTGTACAGCGTAAGGTATAGACAGACAGTGGACAGACTGTACAGTGTGAGGTACTGACACACAGTGGACAGAATGTACAGTGTGAGGTAGTGACAAACAGTGGGCAGACTGTAGATTCTGAGGTACTGACAGTCAGTGGACAGACTGTACAGTGTGGGGTACTGACATTCAGTGAACAGAATGTACAGTGTGAGGTAGTGACAAACAGTGGGCAGACTGAAGATTCTGAGGTATTGACAGTCAGTGGACAGACTGTATAGTGTGAGATACTGACAGACAGTGGACAGAATGTACAGTGTGAGGTAGTGACAAACAGTGGGCAGACTGTAGATTCTGAGGTACTGACAGACAGTGGACAGACTGTACATTTTGAGGCACTGACATTCAGTGGACAGAATGTACAGTGTGAGGTAATGACAAACAGTGGGCAGACTGTAGATTCTGAGGTACTGACAGTCAGTGGAGAGACTGTACAATGTGGGGTACAAACAGACAGTGGACAGAGTGTACAGTGTGACGTACTGACAGAGAGTTTTACACTGTACAGTGTGAGGTACTGACAATCAGTGGACGGACTGTACAGTGTGAGGTACAGACAGAGAATGGACAGAGTGTACAGTGTGAGGTAGTGAGAGAGTGGAGAGAGTGTACAGTGTGAGGTACTAACAGACAGTGGATAGAATGTATTGTGTGAGTTAATGACAGAGAGTAAACAGAATGTACGGTGTGAGGTACTGAAAGACAGTGGACAGAATATAGAGTGTGAGGTACTGACAGACGGTGGATAAAATATACAGTGTGAGGTACTGTCAGACAGTAAATAGAATGTACAGTGTGAGGTACTACAGACAGTGGAAAGAATGTACAATTTGATGTACTGACTGAGAGTGTTTAGAGTGTAGAGTGTGAAGTACTGACAGACAGTGGATAGAGTGTTAAAGTGTGAGGTACTGATAGACATTGGACAGACGTACAGTGTAAGGTACTGAAAGAAATTGGACGGACGGTACAGGGTGAGTTACTGACAGACAATGTAAAGACTGTACATTATGAGGTACTGGAAGACAGTGGACAGACTGTACAGTGTAACGTACTGAAAGAGAGTGGACAGAGTGTATAGTGTGAGGTGCGGGAAAAGAGTAGACAGACTGTACATTGTGAGGTACTGACAGAGAAGAAAGGCTGTACAGTGTGAGGTACTGACAGACAGTGGACCTTCTGTGCAGTGTGGGGTACTGAAAGACTGTGGAAATTCTTTATTGTGTGATGTACTGACAGACAGTGGACAGACTGTACAGTTTGAGGTACTTAGAGACAGTGGACAAATTTTAGAGTATGAGTTATTGACAGACATTTGTCAGATTCTGAAGTGTGAGTTATTGGCAGAGAGTGGGCAGACTTTACGTTGTGAATTACTGACAGAAAGTGGAGAAATTTTAAAGTGTGAGGATCTGACAGACAGTACAGTGTGAAGTACTGACAGAAAGTAGACAAATTGTACATTCTGAGTTACTGACAGACAGTACATTGTGAGGTACTGACCGTCAATGGACAAACTTACAGTGTTAGGTAATGGCAGAGAGTCGACAGACTGTTTAGTGTGAGATACTGACAGACAGTGGACAGACTGTACAGTGTGAGGTAGTGACAGACAGTGGGCAGACTTTACAGTGTGAGGTAGTGCAAACAGTGGGCAGACTGTAGATTGTGAGGTACTGTCAGGCAATGGAGAGGCTGTACTTTGTGAGGTACTGACAGACAGTAGACAGAGTGTACAGTGTGAGATACTGACAGACAATAGACAGACTGTAAAAGATTGCAGTGAACATAGAGACACAGAACGAACAGAAGGTATAGTGTGAGTTACTGACATAGAGTGGACAGACTGTAGAACGTAGCAGTGTACACAGTGACACAGAACCAACAATCGGTACCATGTGAAGTACTGGCAGACTGTTGACAGACTTTATAATAACGCTGTGAACACTGAGGTAGAGAGGCCGTAATTTTTGTGAGCCTGGCGCTGATGTCTTCACAAACATTTGACAGCCCCTTTTTATTTTAACTTTGCAATGACTTCCTACAAAGTTCCTATTATAATACTAACGTATATGTAGTAAAACTGACACATTATTCTTATCCTATTTGTTGTAGAAAACGTGTCAATGTGCTCCCGAAATAAAATATTTGAAGATATGTTGAATATAGTTCCATTATATTAATGTGGGTTACATTACATCCTTATTTATTAAGCAAAGCACAACTTCTTTTAAACCTTAATTTACGTTCGTCGACTAAAATTAAAATCGATATATTTAAGACTTCGGCGTCATGAAGGTAACAATTTTTTCTGTCGAATGATTTTACAGAAGCTTGCGTCCTGTGAAGCTAAATATTGAAACTGGATCCAACGCGTAATGATGTACATGAAATGAAATGAAAACATTTGTGAAATCCTCGACAAAAATACCCAATATGGAAAACTTCAAATCATGCGATAATATAGCTCTTTTTCTACAAAAATATCCATTTATCTTCTGTTTTACAGGCTACCCGACACATACGAGGAGCAAACCGAAATCTACGACAAGCAAAAGATGTCCGCACAAATACGTGATCAAAGTTTCGAGTACAAATACTCTGCTCTGGTATTGCTGCGCGCCAAAAACAGAGGGTACAAATTTAAACTTGCTTCTAACGTGAAAGGGCTTGGAGCATTTGATGATGTTGTGTTAGAATATCTTGATGACAACTGCAGTAAAAGGCACATCTTCCTGCAACTGAAGAGCAAAGTGAAACAAAAAATTACAGTGCAACAACTGCTGGCTGGAAAAGGAGACTTCAGTTTACGTAAATATTACGACTCATACATACAAGTAGAGGAGAATTTCAACTGCAGCGAAGAAGGAGTCAAAATGGATGGAAGGATTGACGAATGTCTGTTTATTATATACACAAATACTGATGTTGTACAAGAACTGAAGTCTAAAAAAGTCACAGAGTTTAATGAAGAAGAATTCCTAATGACCGGTAGCTCTGTGCTGCAGTTTAACGAAGAGGAACACAAAGCCATTTACCAGCACCTGCAGGAACTGCCCAAACACCGCGAGTTCTTGAGTCGATTTAGAATCTTTTACAGTCAGGCTGACGAGAGGGAGATGGACAACCATATTAAACATGAACTCCAACAAAGCATAAAGTTTCCTGAGAGCGAACTGGATTTAGCCTGCATGTGTTACATTGATTTTGTGAAGGACTGGTGGCAGAAGTGTAATTACTTCCTGAAGGAAAACAACAGCAAAGAGCATGACCCTTTGCGGAAGACTTCAGAGGAAGTAAGCAGGACATTAGTAACAAAGATACTGGATCAGAGGAAATCCGAACTTGACAATCTCAGTATTAAATACAAAGAGTCTGCTATAACAGACATTGAACGTATCACAGAACCCCACAAGGCTGTTCTGATATTCACCCCCGGACGAACAACCACCCTCACCGCTGCCAAGATTCACCAGATGCTGAGTGCTACAAAACACATCATACTGAATTTACAACAATTGGTGCATTATAAGTCTGAAATTATGGTGGCTTGGAAAAACAATTTTGATGTTTTGGTGGTGGAGAGTCAGATATTACCTGAAAATTTCCAAGACGTTTTTAGTGAAATATCCATTATCCTGAATGAATGTGGAGTAGAAAAAAGGTCCATCTTCATAGCCAACACAATGGGCAACACACAGCAAATACGCGCCCTTCGCCGTACATTCAGTACAAAGCTCAGAGTGGAATACGACGATTGTGAATTCACGGATATAGTAAATGAGTCAAGAACTTTTATTTTGGAAAAGGAAATTACTTTCCAAGGGTCGGTAATACAAATAAAAAATATAGTCAGGGAAAGTGATGTGCATATGTTGAATGCATTAGATTGTGACTCAATATCTCTCCTGTTAGGAGATGAGAAACCATCCGTAGGTATTCCGATTGAAGGAAAACTGGACTATTACATCGACAGAACCCTGGAGTGCACACAGCATATCAAAACTGGCACTCAGAATGAAAGCGTACTCTTGCGCCCATTTAGAAAGGAAAGTTGGGAAGAGCTACAGGGTACCAGTGCATACAGGGCGAAAGAATGCAACATCACTGACAAGGGACAGGGAATTACCGAACTGTCACAGGCGACTGACAATGAAAAAGAGCCAACAAGAGAGTGTAATGAAACAACAGAACTACAAGGCTGGAAAACAGAAGATCAACAGCATCCTTGCAAAGAAAACAATGATGACAATGGAAATGAGCGGCGAGACCTAGAAAGGAAATCCACTAGAGTTTGGCGACCGAGAACATTGCTAGAAGGTGAAAGTCGGATAGTTATGTTCGTAGGCGAAGCAGGGATGGGAAAATCGACACTTCTGACACACCTGGCAATGGAAGCGCGAAAATGTGAACCCAACGTGTGGGTAATAAAGGTCAATATCAACAAACACACACGCATATTGCACGAGATAAAAACAAAAGGTTTTGACGAAAATGGCGCCCTCAAATTATTAAGCGAAGCTGCACAAATAAAGGAAACAGAAGATGCACAGTTGGAAAAACAGCTGTTTAATTACACATACAGTTCTACAGGAAATATGGCTGTGCTGATTGATGGAGCGGACGAAGTGAGTCCGCATTACACCGAAGAAGTCTTACAAGTTCTTAAACTCCTGTTAAAAAAGAAGATTAGGAAAATTTGGGTAACGTCTCGAAATTCAGTGAGGGATCAGATAGAAGAGGAATTACAATGTCAGACGTACTCACTGACACCTCTCAGTGTTCAGGACCAGAAATCCTTCCTAGTTAAGTTCTGGAATCAGAAATACTTGGACACACAAGAAGAATACCTAGAAGATTTAGCAAGCCGAGTTGTTGACCTTTCATTAGAATATCTCAGTGACGGAGAAAAAAATTTCATGGAAGTACCCCTGCACGCTATCTTAGTGGCTGAGATGTTTGAAGAGAATCTAAACCAGTGTTCTACATCAACAACGGTTGAACTGCCTAAATATATAAATCAAGTCATGCTCTATGATTTATACTTGAACAGAAAATGGGATATTTATCTATCAGATAAAAAGTTTTCTGACCAAACAAACGTGAATATGCTGACCGATGATGACTTTCTACGTGACGTTTTTATAGATAACCACAAGGCAGCAGCACTGAAAGTAATCTTATCCATACAATTCGAGTGGTTCATTGACAAGAAAGTGCTGCAACAAGGTGCAGATTTTCTGCAGAAAATAAATCAAGGCTTGGAGAAAACGGGCATAATTAACAGCATAATCGAAGGACGGCCCGTCTTTCAACACCAACCCTTAGCCGAATACTTGGCTGCTAGGTGGTTATGCGATAATTTTCAGAATGGTCAGACATTCAGGGGGGATTTATTATTTGAATCACGGTTCCGTGGGCTCAGGAGTATGGTGGACAGGATATTGGCTGAAAAATGTCCATTACACGAGGCAGTGCTAAACTCCGATTTAATTCAAGTCGAAAGGCTGCTGCGAAGGAGGGAATCCATCAACCAGAAGGACCGTGGCGGAAGAACCCCACTGCACTTAGCAATCAGCTGCAGGAACCCAGAACTCATCAGACTACTTCTACAACACGAAGCAGACGTACGTTCTGTAGATAAATTGCTGGGTTTGTCCCCTGTAGAGTACGCTATTAGAATGAAAGATTTGGAGATAATGAGTCTGTTGGAGGAGTACTAACTGAGATCATAGAATAAGTACTGAATGAGATGAACCAGGGTTATCCGGAATAAATTTATTCTGCTCTTCGACCTGCAGCTAGGTATGGACATACTGATTTGCTGGGGTAATTGTTAAGTAGGAATGAGTGTGAATATGGCTTTTCCAGTTGACAGTGGCACGATACTTTATGAAGCGGCTCGAGGCAATCATATTCAAACAGTGAGGACACTTATCGATATTGGAGTTAGTTTTGACATTCAGGACGGAAAAGGGAAAAGTGCGCTACATGTGTCGGCAGAGACATGAAGTCCTGAAATAGCAAAATTTATAGTCGAACGTCAGGAAATGTCCTATGGGGAAGCTGAATTGAACTATTTTGTGACATTCGGCAGAGAAAGTGCTGTATTAACCCTCTAACGCCGAGTTAAATCCCATCTGCTGGCATTATTAGGAGCTCACCATATTCTCCACGTTTGCAGGATAAGGGTTAAACTGACTAAACGTCCATGGCAAAGATGGTAACACGCCACTGCATCTTGCTGCAGCAACAGGAAACATTAGCACCATGCGTTACTTGTTAAGAGCCGGCAGTGATTTCAGAATCTGCAATACACGTGGAGATTATCCACTTACACTGGCTGCTCGATACGGTAGGAATGACACTGTGAAATTATTGCTGCAGAGTTGTTCTGCTGTGAAATGTGAAGAAATAATGACTAGCGTACTGACAGGAGCCATTGTGGCTGGACGGGTGGACACGACGGCACTCTTACTGAGGTCAGGTGCTACGGTCAGCAGAGGAGAATATAAGAAACCTATATATATATATATATATATATATTGCATTGCGAATGGGTCACAAGGAAATTTTCAGCCTGCTGCTGCAGTATGGTGAAAGTTGAATATCTCGTACTGACAGTGGAAACACAGCCTTTAACTTGGCGAGTGAAAGAGGGAACCTGAGTGTGATGAAGTACGTAGTCGAGTTACAGACAGACGGAATATATACTCTAAAGTATGAAAACGGAAAATCACTGAAATATTAACGCACTATTTGCTAATGGTACCAGGGGTCTTCATTTTACCTCTGAAAATTGAGATAACACAACAGTGGAATGTTTACTGAAACATGGAGCAGAAGTAAATGTATTGAACTATGCTCAACAAACGCCACTCCACATATCTGCTTGCCGGGGACAAACAAAAATCTAAGAACTGCTCTTTCTACACAACGCCACATTCTTACTGAGAGATAAATACAGCATTTGGCCCATTCGAGCAGCGTCCATAAACGGGCACCAGAACACTGTGCTGTTCATTGTGCAGCACGGTGGCAATATAGAGCAAAGTGATGGAAAAGGAAACAGCATCGCACACTTTGCTGTAGCGAATTAAATCACAATATTTCAATTTTCGTATGAAAACATGACACAAATCTAGATGTACAGAATCCTGATGGAGAGATTCCACTACTCCAACAGTTCCGTGAAGAAAACCCCGTAACATAAAGTACTTAGCAACAAACTTTATGACGGATTGAGGTCCCTAGACGATGCTGTTGTAAAACTAATTACAAGATACTAGACTAATGAAGTCTCTATGTGGTTGAAACTTGTAGATAAGTGAGCCATTATTTTGTACAGTTGTTTTAATGGTTTATCTGTATAGTTTAAAATTTCTATATACCTGTAGCATTATTAGTAGCACGTTCATAAGAATGGCAACATAACTTTGAGTTTTATACATGGAACAACAGCAGCATTGTGTTTACAATAATCGTAATGTGACATGTAATTATCTATTTCATATAGAATAGTGTGTTGTATGAATGGAGACAATGGACTGCCTGCACAGTGCTGAAACATTGTGACGGTCAGTTAGCAGTGCCTGCAAGTAACTGTACACTGTGTGGTTATGTGCTGGAATATTTTTCAGCATTATTTGATTGTTTATCACAGCTAATGTTTGTTAAATTGCCTTATATCTACTGTTAGTGTAACTGGCTACACAGGGCTGACACTGTGTGACAGTCAGTTAGCAGTGCCTGCAAGTAACTGTACACTGTGTGGTTATGTGCTGGAATATTATTTATCATTATTTGTTTGTTTATTACAGCTAATGTTTGTTATATTGCATTATATCTACTGTTAATGTAACTGGCTGCACAGTGCTGACAATTTGTGATGGTCAGTTAGCAGTGCATGCAAGTAACTGTACACTGTGTGGTTATGTGCTGGAATATTATTCAGCATTATTTGTTTGTTTATCACAGCTAATGTTTGTTATATTGCCTTATATCTACTGTTAATGTAACTGGCTGCACAGTGCTGACACTGTGTGACAGTCAGTTAGCAGTGCCTGCAAGTAACTGTACACTGTGTGGTTATGTGCTGGAATATTATTCTGCATTATTTGTTTGTTTATCATAGCTAATGTTTGTTATATTGAATTATATCTACTGTTAATGTAACTGGCTGCACAGTGCTGACACTTTGTGACGGTCAGTTAGCAGTGCCTGCAAGTAACTGTACACTGTGTGGTTATGTGCTGGAATATTATTTATCATTATTTGTTTGTTTATTACAGCTAATGTTTGTTATATTGCCTTATATCTACTGTTAATGTAACTGGCTGCACAGTGCTGACACTTTGTGACGCTCAGTTAGCAGTGCCTGCAAGTAACTGTACACTGTGTGGTTATGTGTTGGAATATTATTCAGCATTATTTGTTTGTTTATCACAACTAATGTTTGTTATATTGCCTTATATCTACTGTTAATGTAACTGGCTGCACAGTGCTGACACTTTGTGACGGTCAGTTAGCAGTGCCTGCAAGTAACTGTACACTGTGTGGTTATGTGCTGCAATATTATTCAGCATTATTTGTTTGTTTATCACAGCTAATGTTTGTTATATTGCCTTATATCTACTGTTAATGTAACTGGCTGCACAGTGCTGAAACTTTGTGACGGTCAGTTAGCAGTGCCTGCAAGTAACTGTACACTGTGTGGTTATGTGCTACAATATTATTCAGCATTATTTGTTTGTTTATCACAGCTAATGTTTGTTATATTGCCTTATATCTACTGTAATGGGCACGGGTTAAGGTATACTGAGGGTACCTGATGCCCTAACAAGTAGCACTGCCACCACCCAAGAGAACTTGGGAAGAATCGAACTGGCGTCGTAGGGAGGAGGACTCGAATAATAATACACGGGTTACAAAAGA
>Ga0268261_10001814_pt1 | contig 14997 bp, 7 predicted proteins | sample TergutNc150P1_FD_190353 | JGI IMG/M metagenome (GOLD analysis project Ga0268261, IMG submission 190353) | Nasutitermes corniger P1 segment gut microbial community from laboratory colony in Florida, USA - Nc150 P1 (SPAdes) (version 2) | ecosystem: Host-associated > Arthropoda: Insects > Digestive... | reverse complement strand
TATATATATATATATATATATATATATATATATATATATATGTCCGACCCTTAGTAAATATATATATATATATATATATATATATTTACTAAGGTTTGGACATTAATCCTGATAGGAAGAGACTACTTTGAAGACGTAAGTGTGAGAATATGGACTGGATCCATCTGGCTTACGACACAGACCGATGACAGGGTCTGGTAAACAAGGGACATCTTCTTTGTGTTTCATAAAATGCGGACAATTCCCTGAGAGTCTGCAAGAATATAAAATTCTCGAAAAGCAATGCGCTCCACAGTGTTAGTTTCTTATCTATATTTGCTAAAGAAACATTTGGCTTGAGTTACGGTTAATGAATATTCAGGATCAGATGATGATAATAAGCGGTGCGCACACATAGCTGAGAGTTAGTGCATGGAGAGGCAGCAAAGCACAACCTAATTGGAAGTCTCCGCTTTCGTATTTAGCCTCGCTTAAGCTCATGTCTTGGAGTTTGCCAGAATTTCAGCTCTATTTATATGCTTCCTAATATCTGCTTTGCTTAGTTTTTCCGCCACGTGCAGATTATTATATCCTATTAAATGTAACTTGCCTTTCAGTCAATATTCATACAAGCTCTTTCGCCCGTTCCGAAATGGAGTGCAAAATTTAACCCGTTGATTCTAAGAACAGGGAAGCTGGTGGATGATCTATGCTCCTCTTTGAGGGACACACACACATACACAAAAAAGGTCATACTGATGATAATTATTGTTATGATGGCAAGCAGTAGAAGACATAACTCGGAATTAAATTTTAAGAATAATACTCCGTGTCAGTTGGCTTATCTTTGCCGACGTTTCGGAAGAGTGCACCGCGTTCATATTTAGAGTCAAGCAGTACAATTCTTGGACTGCTTGACCCCGACAATGATCTTTCTTGGTTCTGACCATGAGTGTGTTTGTCCCTAACGATGATCCTGTTTGTCCCTGCAGACAAAGTCAAGTACGGCCTTCGAAATGTCGGTGAATATTTACCAGTCGACACGTCAGCACCTTTCTAAGAAATTTCGAATTGGCGCAACTGGGAATCTTTATTGAGAGGTCTGTTAAATCCAAGGTTAATTTTGTATTATTACTGAACAAGGGAAACATCGATCGAAGGCGACAGCAGACAATCCAACACCCTGTGGGATGGATTGTAGCACGACCTTGTGAAACTCAGTCAGTAGTTATCGAGAGGCTTCACAACGTAAACGGTTGTAAGGTCAACAGTACACACATTTAACAACAGAATGTTGTACACAAAATTCCTCATAGGTTTCCTATTTGCTGCCTCTTTATATACACTGGCTGGCTGTAAAAGTGATACGTATACCTTTTAACTAAAAGAGTAAGCTTTTGGGGGTAAATTGCAATCAAACAAATTAGTCTTTTTTGGATTTTAATTGTGTTCTGTAAAATAAATTATTACACTGAAACAAAAATTATATTAAAAAGAAGTGCCTATACTATGAATAAAAAATGAAGCAATTCTATTCTCGCAGTAAAATGGCACATTCTCCTAATTATAAATTGAAACTAATCTCTCGTAAGCCCACATTTTTTCATTATCTTGTTTGCAATCCTCATTTCCCAGCGACTTATTTTAGACTATCTGGAATGCATTCTACGAGTTTTTTTGTGTACTCAGGACAAAATTTTCCCCTTTACTCTCTTACAGCCTTCTTCAGATCTTCATCATTGGAAAATGAGTGATTTCTTATTTATTTTTCCAATTTAGCCCAAATATTTTTAATCACATTTAAGTCTGGCGACTAAGGTTGAGTTTTAATTTCTTCTGGGCAATTGTAAAGCACCACCGTATTACCAAATGTGAAGAGTGTTGTAGGTTACTCTCATGGTAAAATGCAACGTGTTCTTAAATCCTCAGCACTGGCTTTCAGATGTTCTCGAAGAACGTGTACATAAACGTGTTTGTTCATGATGTTTCGATAAAATGAAGATTTCCCACTCCTGATGCTGCCATGCATCCCTACATTATCACGCTACCACCACCAAGTTTGACCAATGGATGCAGACTGTTTTTCCTAAGTTCTTCCCCGGATTTTCTTCACGCATATTTACGTCAGTCTGGTACAGATACAGTATATTTACGTCAGTCTGGTACAGATACAGTATATTTGCTTCCATCAGCACATAAAACACTTTCCCAGAATTCTGACCTTATTTGTAAATAGTTTTCTGCGAATTCCATTCAACTTTCTGATTTTTCTGACTAATGACGGACTTTTATCTGGTCATTCCTCCATGAAAATCATTTTTTCTCACTACTCTTCGAACTGTCTCAGGATTAACTTGTTTATGTAAATTATTTTTATATTTCTGTAGTTAGTTTCTTAGCACTCAATTTTCGATTATGTCTAATTTGTCTCAGAATCCATCTTTCCTCACATGCTGTAAATTCTTTTTTGCTCTTCCTCACGTTACCAGTAAGCCTGTTTCCTTTTCTATACCTCTCAATAATATGTTGAACAATAGTATGACTTCTATGGATAATTTCGGTTATTTCCCTCAGCGAATTTCCGTTGTTAAAATGATAAATTACCAACTTACTTTCCTTCAGGGTTGTGTGAGCACCCACAGCCAATAACTGGGGTACAGTTCCTATCTCTCACTAGATCTGACTGAAGACTAATAGTTTATTTTGCATTTGGAAAGCAATTTCAAAAGTAAAATATATAAAGAAACACTAGATTTTATCATTTTAACTGTGACGTCAGCCGAAGGTGAATCAACATGTTGATGATATACACTGTGAACTCACTGCTTAATATCTATTCCTTTACTCATGAAAAAGCAACATAAGTTAACAGTTCCGCACAGAATACGCAACTTGTCAAAACTGTAATTATTTAAAAATTTTCACTAGTTTTGTATTCCCATAACATAGTGTGTCTTTTTGACTGGCAGCCACTGTATTTATGAAATAAGGTAAATTTGATTTTACTGCGCATCTTTATGGCTAGAAATCGGAAGTGACAGAACATTTTTAGTGCAATGTACCCGGCCTTTCTAGTTACCCTCCTCGTCACAGAGAATATCGAGGGGAATGGAGACGACAGGGAAGATACGCCAGTTCGAAGTTACAGAAAACAACCTCTTCTATTGAAGCCGAACCACTTAATGTTCAACCGAGCATACACACTTACATCCTGCTCGCTGCCTTGATATTTCCGAAACAATCCCGTGGATAACGCTTTCGCCACAAACGTCAGTTACTCTGTTGGCCACCTGACATCCAATCTGTAATACGAATACCCCGCACACCTGCAGAAACGGTTGCCAAGCGGAGAGCCCAAGGCCGGATTTAGCAGAGTGAGCAGAACAAACGTTGACTTGCCGAAGCAAACCGTAAAAAATTTGATATGTGTTTCAAATAAAACCGTTACATCTCAAGGAAGCCTGTTCCCGGGTTCGAAACTGGAACGGGCGGCTTCAGCAAATATTTCGTATCGCATTAAACAGTTCGTCCATGTACGGGCTGGCTGATACCAAGACAAATTACCTCAATACAGGAAACCTTTCGTAGAGGGATTGTAAAGAAAGTCAAACTCATGAAAGAAGATATAAGTGTTTTACATAATTTTGCTAATCCCACTAAAATTAGCCCATAAAAGTTGAACATCCACAATTAATATCGGAGTAGAAGATAATGGTAAAGTTCTACTTTATCTTCTTTTGCTTACGTATTTAGAATCTCTCTACTTGGTAAAAAGAAGTATTGTTGCAATACTGTCGTCCCTGCATAATTGTTGACATGGAACATTTCTCTATGTTGACAATACAAAGATTAAAACAATGTCACTAGCTGCAACACAACTTATGTTTGACTAATCAGATCATTTTTTGATCCGTGCGTACTAATTTCAAAACTTCGTCTCTGCATTATTTATTTCCCACCAAGTAGTCTAGCATGTACTATATGTTTCCGCATATAGACAGAGTATTTAATAAGCTTGAAATAATGTTGGTGGGAGCAGAATCACGAATATCTACAAGACTGAACCTAAGTGTCGCTCTCTATGTGATGGAACAGCAGCGCCACACTATGAGATGGATAAGTACAGGTGCTATTAAAAGTGAAGACTTCTCTTCCTGTAGACCTGCAACAACTTTAATGTTACGACGTGTAGAACTGTCACGAGTTGAACCTTAGAGACTCCTCACACAACCGACGTATAATCTGTACCAAGTAAGGCTTGGAAAAAACGTGATTCCATCTCTCCCATATTATCACTGTATATTGAGGACGATGTTGAACTATTAACCGCATTACACAGTTCTTTGTACTGACGTGTCTGTGGTTCACGATCCACTATGCTCTATAAATTTGAAGTTTCGATGAAAACTTTGGAAATGTAATATCCCTAACTATTATTCACACAGATAACACTTTTATTGTACACTCTTGTACCTTAGAGCTTCTGTTGGATAGAATGAAATTAAACTTTCACTGAATACGCGTAAATATAGCAAAAATTTTAAAATTTCTTGAAAGACGTTGTGGAAGAATAAAAGGTATTACTGTACAGAAATAACGTGTGTCGGCAAGGATCGAGACTGCTGTAGGGACTGAAGTCAACATGCTGTCTACTATTTCGCGGACAGAGTTTTCGCGGCAGTCACTGTCATCTGGTTTACGTATTATTGTTCATTAGTCTTTAAAAACCGTGCATCCTATATATAGGACGGGCGTACCGCTACCCTCCAGATGTTGCAATTTATATGTATTTTCAACAAATATAAGTACTGAGTATTTTAAACATGCCGCACATTCTCCGTTTTTCTCTTCAAAATGCCATTTATTTCATAATACCTCCTTTTTTGGTTCCTGTATTATTCATATTTTACATACGGGGTGTGCTAAAATTTAAATGTAAAGTTTAAGGTTTGTAAGTCCGTGCATCATCGTACAATTCAAACTAATCACCAACCTGATGCAACAATGTTTCAGTTTATTATCCCTACGTTTGTTTACAGCTCAACATGTTTCGGGCGTTTTCCCGCCCATCATCAGGAGCTCAATGACTGCAGTGACAGCCTCAGGTTTTACCTTCGTATCGTGATGACAGTCGTGCTGTGTTCGTGGTCGGGTCGGACGGCCCTTCTTCCCTCTGCCATCAACCACAAAGGTAAATTTGAATTAAAAGTAAAACTCCGGTACCAAAAGGTTAAACACTGGTTAAATGGCGGCAGAATGTTGGTATAAATTCAAGTATGGGGCCCTTCTTCCCACTGCCATCAACCACAAAGTTAAATTTTGGTCTACGTTCCTATAGTAACTCCCTGCAAGGTTTGGCACACTTCTAAAGCATAAGTGCGCCTACTCTCTGGTAAGATAAGTACAAAGTCCGCTACAGTAATCTCCCGGATCAAGTAGCATCATTGCGCGCCTTTCCGCACTTACGTTTCTTGCTCCCAGAACAAGTATATTAAAACATGTGCTCAAATTCGTATTTAAGATGCTGACGACTTCTTCGAAGTGTTTAACTCCCAGAATCGGGATCACACGCTCGACTTTCTTGTTGAAATTTGGAAACAAAGCGCTTTCACTAGCGAAGGAACGTCAGCCTGAGCCTAAGGAGAGGACCTTGACTGTTTCGAAGTTGAGTCAGTGGCTTGGGTTTAGCGAAGGTGGTTTCAAGTTGTTTGAGACCATTGAAAGAGCTACGAACAGCAACAACTAAATCAGGAATTGTGAAGTTGCTTGTTTGCTGTGAGGAGATTCTGAAAGAGAAGGAGAAGTCTTTGTCTAGCCAGACGTCCGTGCTTGACTTCACGAAGTCTAATGCAGGGCCTGCTGTTGGACATTGGCTATTATTGTACATAATACCCTCCTACAATTTAAGAACAGTGTCCCTCTTTAAATTTTCTTCGTGTTCCAGCCTCTATGCAAACCTTTCTGGCATATTTAGAGCAAAGATGTTTTCCACTAACACTATTCCCCAACTGGCAGAAGGAATCATGGCAGACCTTTGAAAAGACTTCTGGACACGTGAGACCGGAACGGGTCAACAAGTGGCCCAACTCCATGACAGATATATGATGATGATGATGATGATGTTTTCCAGTGGCTACAACACATACAGAGGATGGACACAAACAGGATACCTAAACAAGCACTACAATATAAACCAAAAGGACGAAGACACATAGGACGACCGAGGAAGTGATGGAGGGACCAATTTCATTTTGAGGGTACAAGAAACAGGAATCAAACCTAATCCTTCCTGAACATGGTGGTGATGTTTTCTAATCCTCCCACTAAATAATGATAAAACTTTGTCAGCCTCATTGGCATTGCAGGCTAGAACTGTTATTCTCTCCTTGCAACTCTTTCCACAATTACACGAATCCCCTTTAAAATTCAATGTCTTGTTTGACGAAAGCCTGAAAGACAGTTCAATTTCATCTGCATTGTAAATGTTATTGGTCTTTTAACACCCGATAATTTTCAGCGATTGTTCCCCTCTTCATACCTCCACTGCTGCAGCGTCAGGACTTTTACATTCTCCTTATATTCTTAGTATATACCAGTGTGTCGCTGCTTGAAAATATCAATCCAGCCATTAGAGACTCAATACCAAACATTCTGGGAATATATAGAGCCTTTTCTCTCAGTACCGCATCGCTGATGATTGCATTGTTGGTTCTAGCCTGTTTTAACCACACACAGAACAGACTCGCAACGTCTTTGACTGATGAATGTGTCGGTTTCTTCCTTTGCCCACATAACCTACTGCAATTTGCATAAAATTATTTGGTTTCTTTCCTGTTTTTAAACACAGTGTTTAGTGTTGACAGCACAATTCCTAATCTGGCACAAAGAGCAACACGCGTTTTCATAATAGAACGTCCCTTCTTTCTTGAATAAGGAAAGGTTTCCTCATCTTTGGTTCAATCACAGTGCTCAAAAAAAAAAAAACAATCGCAATCATAAATTAAAATGAAACTGCTGGTTAGTTTGAGTCTCGGTAGATTCGCGAAGCAAAATTAAACAGCGAATTAATAAGTGTGAAACTTGCGGTCGCTGTATAAATGTAACCTGGAAGAAGTAACACAAATGCAATTATTTGACATTTCATTTCACAGTAACTTAAAAAAACACCAGTTCTCATCCAAAGTAATTTATAACCACCCACATCTGAAGCCAGGACGATATGACGCAGAAATGCACTCTGCTGGCCTAATGTTAGGTCACAGAAAACTTAGCGCGGATGCCACGGATAATCTAGAAACGTCACCATTCAAAGGTTCAAAGTTATTACAGGTACGTGAAGACAATACAGGAGATAGGAATTTATAAGTGAATATCGACTTTCTTTCCTGTTTTCCAATTTAAATAGTAAAAACCATACCAAATTGCACGCATAATCAAGGAATTTGATAGAAATAACAAACGTATATTCCAGGAACACATATCGTTCCTCTGCGGAACTTAAGGCGGGACTAATTAAATGTGCATAGAATTAAAGAAAACGAAGATTCAAGGAGCGTAAAATCCAGGTTGCACAATACAAACACAGGACTCACAAGGTCGCTTTCTTTCTCAGCCTTTTACAGTTTGTATTCCCTCCCAAAACCCCAGTGGTCTACCTAACCCAATCTTCCCATGATACTTGTATGGATATGCAAGTTACAAGTAAAAAATACGGATGTATTCTCAGAAAACTCTAACGCCGTCTCATGATATTGGAGTCGTGGTGTCAGCTCCGGAACATAAAAATGAATGACGACACGACTCATGCCACTTCTTTATGGCGTGGACGTAAACACTAAATGTCCATAACATCCCTTTTGTAAATCCGTAAAACATGTCGGTCTAATCCCATACAGAGAGATTATATGGAGAATTCATACAAGAACGATAGAAGCCAAAGTCTTCAGAACTTTTAGTGAGTTCACTCTACATTTATAAGTGAGAAATTAAAGACTAAAATTAAATAACCCCGAACAAAGGGCTCATTATGTCTACTCCGACTGGGAATTTGTGAATGAAATCAACGACTGACCTTTGCGGCTCCTACAAAATAAGGTTCACCACACAACAGCCCTATTACGAATTTTTGCGATTTTCACTCACACGGCTTTAAATTGTTGTATGTTTGAGGACTATACCACATAATTATGCAAGTGGCAAGTAGAAGTCATGTTGATGTTCAGCAAATGGGAAGAGAGAATGAAGGATAGAAGTGACGGGAAGAAGAGGAAAAAGATATAAGCACCTACTGGATAAACGTGAAGAAACGAGAGTGTACTGGTATTTAAAAGAAGAGGCACTACATAGCACTCGAGAACACGTTTTGGAAGAGACTATGGAGCTATCTTAATTTGGACTATGGAATGACTGAACACGCATTATCCGAACCGCGACGCAGAACGGATAAGTGGCTTAAACGTACGACTGTTCAATTAATTAAACTTACGTTGTTTTTTTAGATAGGTAAGCTAAGGCATGAACTGTTGCGCAAACCTGAACTGACACATGTTCTATACAGTGCGTTTTACTAAAGCTGTCAATTGCTGGGGATTACATAGCGTCGGTGGTAGACGAATAAGTGACTACGAAGCACTGATGCAAAAATATTGACATGGGAAAAAGAAACAGGCGGAGAAAACCTGTCCCACTGAAAATTCATCCACCGTGAGTCATGAATGGATTAACTTTGGATTGAACCCTGTGTATCTTATACTCGCGTATCCTCTTGTCTTAATGGAAAAATCACTATGTGAAATTTAAAGAATTCTTCAACACCGACAAAGACTTTGGTTTCCCAAAGAAACAGACTTGACCTCTCGCCAGAATAGACGCCCCACAACGATAAAAACTGCAAAGGTCAAGTCACATTATAATTCCATACAAGGGCTCGAAACCAAGCATAAGCTGAAGCACTAAATATCTTTTAATGTCTTTTATGAGGTGATGACACTTTGTCGAGTTCTGAGAGATAAAGTGCACGCGTGTCTTCATCACGTTATTTTGTCAGATATAGCAGTATACTAAATAAGACAATCAGTATACAGAACACTAAACTACGGAAGGCAAACCCCGCTTTGTAGATCAGTATACGGAACTGCGAACTAAATAAGTTAAAGCGCGCTGTACATCAGTGAAGATCGTCTGTCAGATTTCGCAACTAGATCAGTATACAGTGCAGTAAAGTAAGGAAGGTGCAATCCACTGGGTATCTGAGGAGATCGTCTGCCTGATTTAGCAATACAAGTAGGTGAATATATAGAACAGCAAATTAAGGAACGTGAAGCCCACTGACCGTCTGCAAATATCGTGTCAGATTTGGCAATATAACGACATCAGTATATAGAATAGTAAATTAAAGGACGTGCCTGCTGAGATCGTGGGTTCGAATCCCACCGGAGGCATGGATATTTGTCTGTTGTGAGTGTTGTGTGTTGTCAGATAGAGGTCTCTGCGACGAGCTGATCACTCGTCCAGAGAAGTCCTACCGACTGTGGAGCGTCGTTGTGTGTGATCTAGAAACCTCAAGAATGAGGAGGTCATGACCCGCGTTGGGTCGCAGCGCCACAGCAAAAATAAATAAATAAATAAATAAATAATAATAATAATAAAATTTAAAAAAATAAAAAATAAAGGACATCAGACCGATGCGGACATGTGCTCTCCAGAACGACAAAATGAACACAGGTCATTTAACACACTATCAGTACTTGCCAGTTAGATTGGAATACCTATGTGTAGATGCGAGAATAACGCTAACTGTTTCTTAAATAAGCAGGATGAAAAGATTTTGACAGAATTTATCTGGCTCAAAACGGAGATAGGTGGCGGGGCAATGTGAACACGGGAATGAACTTTCATGTTTCATAAACTGATGGGAGATTCTTCATTACTTAAGAGATTATTAGCTTCTCAATTAACACCATAATCTAGGTAGCTAGTCTAATATTAGAAATGTCAGTATAATACAGACAAATGCACTCGCTAACAGGCATGGTCTAAAGAGGAAGTTAACCCTTTAAAGACGAAGCGCAGACCGCTTTATTTAAAGACCTAGTCCGTACCGCTCTGTAAACACTTTTCATCTCGGTTATAAAAACCAACCAGTTTATGCTGTAAGTGGCACAAGTCGCTGTTTGTTCTTAGATAAATACAAAACACCTAAATACAGTGTGTGCAGAGCGTTCAGTTGTTGAATGTTAAACTGTTGGTGGTGCATCACGTAACCAGCAGGCTTTAAAAGGTTAACGACTTCACTGAAAAAAATAAAAGAGCTTTTATGCTTCAATTTGCATAGATTGTAAAAGAAAAACTCGGCTGTATGGCGATAATGTTGTCTAATCACCCCCTTTCAGAAAACGTCCTTCAGTGTTAATGATAAAAGCCTAAATGCATAACATATTTACCATGCAGCTAAATGCTCATATCGAGTGTGCGTGTTGACACGTTTTTACAGCTATGGGCAACACAGGAAAACGATAATATATTATTCACTTACATTTCTTTCCAGTTCATCCACAGAATGTTTCTGAATTAAAACAATAAAAAAGAACACTTCACATTAACTTGGTCTACGGAATAAGCAAGTGTAAAATACACAGCAGCAGCATGTCTATTATTTTATCAACTTCAGTCTGACAGCAAGAAACCTAACGAAAATAGGGTCACGTTTTACCAGACGCCATTCAGCTGTCTGATACAGTAATTTCCATTCTTAAACATCTCATCCCATCTTACCGACCATGAGCAAACAACAGACAAGACACGCAACCATCACCGTATCAAAGTATAAGGGGATCTACTCTAGTTTAAGGGTCCGTGAGAAGCCATTTAAATATCTATGGGATCGAGAAAGAAGGGTAAGTCGCAGGAGGCCTTGAGGGTCGGGTGAGGATGAATAAGTGACGTAGTAAAGGAATGGCACGAATGACTACCGTACGTCCCACTTTATATGACATGTTTACAGTCTAATTATTGTATGGTGGTACATTATATGGTATTTGCGCACGTAACTTGGTCCAGTCTCAAAAACTTGGTACAGGAAAAGGTCTGTAAAAAAGCCAACAAAAAATCTTGTCTAGGTGAAAGTATGTATATGCCAAAACCGTCTGTCGATTGACGTCATGTGTCCTCCTATCGTGAAAGTGTTACTTGCATATGTGAGCGAGCGGAGACATTGACACCAGGCGTCACAAAACGTCTTTACAACATTTATTCCATAAGCCTAATTCAGTTATAATTAATCACGATGTATTACACAGTGACAACCAGAGCGCATGACTGCAAAAAAAAAAAAAAAAAATGAAACGAGATTTCTTGAGATGACCTGCTGCATTCACGCTGCTGCTGGATACAAAAAGAACTGACGACATCAACACCGTCGGTTACACAGCGAGAATTGAGGTGCTGGCTGAGGTACCTTTTGTCTGATTCGACTCCCGATGAAACAATTGGGATTTCTTCTTGATTTCATCCTTCCGGCCGCTCTAAGGCCCTGGAATGGACTCAGCCTCTTAGAGAAATGATTAATCTCCTGGATGAAAAAGGCAGCCGGTGAGTAGGGTTGACAGACTTGTAATCTTTATGTGCCGGTTGTCTAGGAATTCTGGGAGCCTCAACCTCCTGGAGCCTTAGGGGCCTGTCCAGGCCTGTACAGTGTACCTTACATATTGTCTGAAATGCGACGCCATGTAGCCTATTACAAATACACAAGCGGTTCAGAAAAAATACACTCACTCCATTTTCAGGGTTATAAAATTTGTGTGGTACATGTTATTCCGTAAGATCACCATATTTCTGACATACAACAAAGTGTCACAATTCAGAGGACTGTAATGTTCACATTAAATGCTAAAACACGTAGGAATATGTTGGTATACGATTGAGATATCAACAGATAGCTATAATAGCCGCCAATCACAATCAAGAGTTTTGATAAAACTGTATGTCGCATATAAAAATGTGAGATATCAAGATTTCTCACTTCTAAAATGTAAAGCCGTGTAGTCTGGCAGCAACACGGCAACGTTTTAATCAGCTTGCTGACTGCATCAACAGGACCAGTGAAACAACTACAAAAGTTTTGCTGGTGCGTTTATCATATTCGCCTAAGGCGTGAATCTGAAATGTCATTTTAGATTAAAAAATGTCCCATGTGCTTGTCTGAGAGAGAAATATTAGTTACTTGATCTAGTCTGACGGTAACGGAAACAGAGTACCCTGAAACGTCGGCAAATGTCTGCCAGACCACACTGTGTCACATCCGAGAAGACAACAATAATATTCATAGTCAATTCCGTGAGAACCATGTTGTTTGTATTTGTTTACTAATGCCATATTTATATTGTCCTCCATACCCCATATACACAGAGTGTATGGGGTATGGAGGACAATATAAATATGGCATTAGTAAACAAATACAAACAACATGGAAGTGGCATAAACAAAAGAAAGCTAGAAATATCCCCCGTGACCTACTAGGTGGCTTAGCGTAACACGTGAAGATTAAGAAGCTACGTTAATCGGATAACCAGTTAAGAGAGGATGAAACACGACTGATATGTGGCAATCATTCAGGAAATAAGAAATGAGTTCAACATTTTTGTAGGCCAGTTCCCACTCAGACGGCACCACGGGCGGTCTCCGCAAGCATATGTAAACCAGTAGCTGCAAGTACAGTTGAGGTTCCTGATGATGAGCGTCATAACGCTCGAAACATGTTGAACTGTTAATGTACGGTGGAATAATAAATTCCCTTACTAAGCTGCATCTCGTTGGTTATTGCTACTAGTCATATATTTGGAGTGACAAATTTTGCACATGACGTAAAGCCTGGGTTGTGACTTTTTTTTTCTCTTACACACTGATTTACAGCTGGTAAATGTTGTCTTACTCTATGTTCCATGTTTTTATGCCAGTGGTTGTCTTATTCACATTGTTGTAATCTGTAATTTGTTTGTACCGAGGCAGTAACCATTAGTTTTGCAGCGTATTTGAATTTCGGTGTATACGTGTTTGCCTTTTGTGTTGCGTCTTGCGACTGTACATTCACACTGACAGTACACACAAATTACAGTTTACACCAATGTGAATAAGACATCCATTGACATACATAAAAACACAAACGGAAACTGAAAGTACAGTGGAGGCCACTTATTACAATCCCAGATAATGTTATCAATCGGCTATTGTTATCAAAATCAGTGGTCCCAAAACACTCCATTTAAAATCAATTAAAAATAATCGGTTTATTATAATCAATATTTCTGTTATTGTTATCAAATTACAAATTATTCGAGTACATATTTAGCCATTTCGGACCTTAAGATGCCAGCTGTAGTTCAATTCTCGGTCCAAGTACCAAGATAATGGAAAGGATAAATGGGTCGTCCGGCAATTACCAGTTTCATTGTTAGGGAAGAGCATTCTGTACTCAAGTTTGGAATGGGCGGAGGGGTTTAGCAGTTGAAACCTCTAATTTTAATTGTAAAAGGTTGTACTGTAACAATAAATTGAGTTAAATAATGCACATTTTTATATCCTCCGCTTAATGTTATCAGCCAGTTATTGTTATCAAAAAGCGCGAGTCCCAAAGTGATCATAATAAGCAGCTTCCACTGTATTACATTTACCCGCCTTATATCAGAGTATTAAAAAAAGAAAGAAAGAATAAAGAAAGGGGAAAAAGAAAGCAGAACACAGTCTTTACAACATGTGCAAAACACGTGACTCCAAATAACAAACAGTACAAGCATTTTTAATTGTACCACCATCTTAAATAGGGAAAGCAATTGAGTGTGATTTTATATTTAATTTCATATCAGCTTTCAACAATTGCATTGTATTACACAAAATTTTGATAAATCACTTTCGAAAAAACCCATCATTTTATGCTACTTTAAAATTTTAATGTGTTTGTAAGTCTTATGGGATTCCATATTCGATGAATGGGATTTGCACTATGTACACCTTATTGCTACGTTTTGTACAAATGACCTGCTGATGGTCAATTGGCCAAAACATGGTGTCAAGGGAAAAATAAAAACTTATATTGTTGTGTTTGATTGAAACCTGAGACTATTTTTTTCTTTTAGTCTAATGCCAGTTGTGTATCTTTATTCATTATCAATCTGTTTTTATCAAACAAGGGGAAGATATTTCCAAGGTTTCTATCTAGATAGACAATTAAATCCTATGTGTGTCTATCAGTAATTAATTTGCTTGTTTCATGAGCAAAGAGTGTTAGTTGATGCCTTTAATGTAAAGGTAAATTTAACCCTACAACAGGCCACTAAGGCCCAAAGGTGGAGTGGGGGTATAGATCTACTCTTTCTTTAACCTCGGCGCTGGATGGGGTAGTTGGTCAACGCCACGCCCCGGCCGCTTTACTCCCGGGAATGACCCGGTGTCCATTGTATAGGAGGCTGGGTGGGCCCTCGGTCCGGTCTGGATGGGTGCGGAAAATCTCGCCCCCACTGGGATTCGATTTCCGGACCGTCCCGCCCCGTAGCCAGCCGCTATACCGACTGTGCTATCCCGGCCCTATAGCATTACTTATATTAGTATCTATAACTTTAAAATACATTAAAACCAACAACGTTTCTCCATTTTATCACTGCAGGACCCCATATTGGATTACTGAAATTATTCCAGGTTTGGTTGCAATTGCAAGCGAGCATTGTAATTGGACAGCCCCACATTCTGGTTGCATTTACATCCTGAATACAAATGTTATTAATCACTGACAGGGGTACCATACGTTATTTCACAATTCATATGTGCATGCGGTATATCTCTTATTTGGCACTGAAGTTATTTTCCCTGCCAGGCATAGTTATGTTATCAGTGCTGACCACCGTTAAAGTCAGACGATCTGTGGTTAAAGCAACGGTGCTTTTCTAACTTGAATGTGGGATCTGGATGAGTGGTAGAGTCAAGTTCACAAATTCACATGTCGCCTCCCGGAAGGGCGGGCGGGGGGGG
>Ga0268261_10001813_pt1 | contig 14997 bp, 7 predicted proteins | sample TergutNc150P1_FD_190353 | JGI IMG/M metagenome (GOLD analysis project Ga0268261, IMG submission 190353) | Nasutitermes corniger P1 segment gut microbial community from laboratory colony in Florida, USA - Nc150 P1 (SPAdes) (version 2) | ecosystem: Host-associated > Arthropoda: Insects > Digestive... | reverse complement strand
TTGGGGGGGGGGGGGAATGAGGTTGTCAGACAGATGGTATCAGTGCAAGGTTGTGTTCCATGTCAGGCTTTGTTATTTGTGGTGTGGAATCTCTGGATTCTACTAACAGAGAGCTAGTTACTTCCTCTGTTTACCAGTTTCTGACATTCCTGTGCCAAAAATGAAAAGAAAATGCCTAAACACATAGAGAGATCTGCACATCTGCACAAAATGGGATGACATTTCCCAGTTGTAAGATATGACAAGATATAAATTATATCCTGACCAGTACCACTGTCTGTTTAGGGTTAAAGCGAATGAACTAAGGTGGTTATCACAAACATGGCTGTGGAAAAGGTAAGAAATGATCTAGGCTGGACTGTGGTTGGTAAAGGTAGGAAGAAAAAATTTCTTCAATTAACTTCATGTGAAGCTCAACCAATCCCAGTTATATGTAATTGTTTTGAATCTCTTAACAATTTAATGAATCATGAAGTGGATACTTTTAATTTATCCATGCCATGGCAAAGGAACAGAACCAATGCAGACAAAAACAGAGTTGAGAACAGGAAAAAACATAAAATACTAATCACTGGAGACAGCCATGCAAGAGGCATGGCTGCAGAACCACAACATAACCTGGACAAAAATTTTGGTGTACAAGGTGTAGTGAAAACTAGTTCTAATTTATCATCAATTTTAAATCCAGGAATAGAGGATATAAAGGACGTTACAAAAAATGATGAGATGGTTGTCTGTGGAAGTACAAGGGATGTTGATAAAATAAGAAAATGGCTTGTCACAAATTTGAACCTCCGTAAAGATGCATAGTAAAACTAATATACTAGTCTTGGAACTACCTGACAGATATGATCTAAACACTAACTCTTGTGTGAATAGGGAAGGAAAGGTTTTTAAGAGAAAACTGAGAAAATACATGAAGGCTATTGAGTGTGCATTGACAGTGGAAGTGAATTACAGTCGAAACCATTATACTAGACACAGGTTTCATTTAAACAACAGAGAAAAGAACTTGCTGCTAGGCAACTCCAGGCCACAATCAACCAAATCTTTACAGTGACTCCATCTGCCTCTATACCTATGGATTGGTTAGCAGTACAAAGGAAGCAGAAGTCTAATAATAAAAGCAACTATAAAGAATGCAGTGATAATCATGATTCAAATGATGCAGTGACTTCAAATAAGAGATTAAGAAAACCCCATCTAAAAGTGAAGATTTTTATGGTAAATGATTTTGGTTCAAACTGTCTAAAAGTTGTACATCATAGGGTGTACAAAGTCTCAATAATAAGTTACCTGAATTAACCTTGACATTAAGTCCATAAACGTAATAAAAAAACTGTATGTCTTACAGAAGACTGGCTGATATAAAACCACATGAATATATTAGATTTTGATAATTGTAGGGTAATTAGCAATTTTAGTAAAATAGCATGCAAGGGTGGTGGCAAATGCAGATTTGTAAAGAATTATTTACAAGCTAAAGAGGTCAATTATCTTGTTAATATGGGTTGTGATAAAGTCTTTTAGTTATCTGCTATTGAGATGTTGGATCATAACATAATTACTATGTGAATATACAGGTCACCCTATAGAGAATTTTATAATTTCTTATCTAAATTAGAAGTAGTTATTAATAGAGTGCAAGTTAAGAATAAATGATGAATGCTTTGCAATGACTGGAATGTAAATTTTCCTGAATATATTAAAAAATTATTACATTTGCAAGACTTACTTTTGAGATATAATATGGTCAACATCGTGGAGCCTCCTACTAGACTTTTAACTATTCTATGTCGCTTATTGATGTAATGGTAATAGACAAATTCCATAAGGAGTATTCAAAAATAAATGTTGGTCCAGGATATTCCGATCAGTTCGCTCAGTTCTTAAGTTTAAAAGTTCCTAAGGATACAACTAACTCTATATTTCTAAGGAAAAGATCTTGTATGGAAAATAAAATTCAGGAACTCATTTATCTATTAAAAGATAATTTCTGGTAAGAAGTTTTTGCATTAGAGGACGTTAATACTTCCTTTAATGTGTATTTTAAAATATTTTGCTATAATTTTAACATAGCATTCCAGTACAAAATATCACGCATAAAGAACAAGAAACAAAGTACATGGATTACAAAAGGTTTACCTGTCTCCAGAAATAAAATGTGGTTTTTGAATGCGATAAAACATGTTATTCCACTTTACAAAGCATCTTTGAATTATGTTAAGAAATATCAATAAAATCTTCAGAAAGTTATTAAAGAAGCAATAAAGTGGGACAATGAGAGGTTTATTATGTCTGCTGATAATAAGAATAAAAGAATATGGCAGCTGATAAATTAGGGAACTTGTACTTCTCAGAATAAAAATAATAATATTACAATTAAAAATGGTTCAAAAATAACTAGTGATCCTCCGCAAATTGCAGATAAGTTTAACGCATTCTTTATGGATACAATTTGAGACCTTAAGTGGAAGAATAATCCTATAAACACAAAGGACAGTCTACATGATCACATTACCTATAATCAAAATTCAATGTTTGTATCTCCAATCACAGAAAACAAGGTTAAATGTGTGATAAATAGACTCAAGGGTTCTCTGTTAGCTGGGTTTGATGATGTTACAGAAGTTACAGTAAATCATTGTATTCAGTTTATTACTATTCCCCTGGTCCATATATTCAATTTATCTTTCTAAATGGATATTTTCCTGATACACTAAAAATTGCTAAAATACAACCTATTTTTAAAAATGGAAATGAACAAGATATGAAAAACTATAGACCCATATCAATATTATCTGTTTTTTCCAAAACATTGGAGAAACTTATGTTTAACAGGCTTAATTCCTTTGTAGAAAAATATAAAATTCTTACTGACGTACAACATGGATTCAGAGAAGGTAGATTAACAGCTGCTTGTCAGTCTGTTACAGAAAGTACATTAGAGGTGTTGGATAATCACTTGAATGCTATAGGAATATTTCTGGACCTTTCAAAGGCTTATGATGTCCTAAACCATCAAATTTTGTTAGACAAATTGGAAATTTATAGAGTAAGGGGAGTACTGAAATCTTGGATTAAATCTTATTCAGCAAATCATATTCAATTTGTTGAAATCGCAAAAATTTGTAACAATAATACCCTCTATAGATATTCTGCCTTATATAGAGACACAAATTATGGAGTTCCGCGGGGTTCAATATTAGGACCAATACTATTTTGGTTATACGTAAACGATCTACCAGGATATGTGCAAAATGCCACACTGGTTCATTATGCAGATGACACCAATATACTTGTGGTTGATAAAGACATAAAAGTACCTGAACTTAAAACTGCATTAGTAATGAAACAGCTAGAAGCATGGCTTTTTGACAATGAACTTGTCTCAAATACTGCTACAACATGTGCTATGTTATTTCATTCTAGCCAGAAGAAATGTGTTGATAAACCAAATATAATGTACAACAATACAGTTATAGCATATAGCCCAAATATAAAATTCTTGGGTATTACTCTCACTGAAAACCTAAAACAGCATGCCCATATTGCTATTTTATACAAGAGCTTGAATAAGGCATATTTTATGATAATATCTTAACAAGAGGTAATAAGTCATCACTCAGAATTGTGTATCATGGATATGTTCAGTCTTGTATGAAGTACAGTATTATATTTGGGTTAAGAGACAGTTGCAGTAAAAAGGTTTTTCTCTTCACAAAAAAGTTATACGTTTCATATTTGGGATTAAAGGAAATTCATCCTGCAGGCATAGTTTTAGGGCACATAAGATTTCAACAATGGCTTCAATTTATACTTTAGAATTATTATGTTTTACTAAATAGTATTATATGAATATTAAACACAGTTATCATATATATAAATATGATAACAGAGGCAGTCATGACCTCCATGTCTGAAGTTGTACCACATCTTTATATCAAAACAGTGTTTTAAATATGGGCATAAAATTATATAATAAGTTGCCTGAAAAAAATAAAAAGATTACAGACACTTAAAAATTTTTAAAAAGAGCTGAAATCAATACTTTTGCTAAACACTTTTTATGTTTTACAAGAATATTTACAGGCAGCATTGTAGTAGCTGTGTGTATTGGAAAATGGGGTAAATAACTATAATTACCCATACGCTTATAATTTTATATATTGTTTTAGTCATGTGGTGGTCTTTGACTGTGGGATGTTCGTGTTTGATCTGTGCATTTTATTTGTTTGTTAGCATGGTATGTATATTGTTGTGACTTGTCCTATGTCGTGTAATGTTACTCTATGGATGCAAATAAGTACTAAATACAAATATTAATATTAACACAAGCTATTAATCAACACTAGCTAAAGTGGGGACCACAGGAAAGAACATACCTACCCAATGCACCACCAAGTTCCAAACAAGATATATCAGCACCTGGTAATGTTTTGAAACCTATCTGTATATCTCCTTTCTTCACAGAAAATACCTGTAACACTCCATCTTGATCTCCAACAGTTACCTACAATGACACAAAAAAGTTAACAAAAATTACACCTTAAAGCAGTATTCTGACAAAATAAAATGGTACATAAATAAATTTAAAAGGATTTCAATGAATTGTGCACAGTTTAATAAACCAAAAACCTTCAATTTTGATAACAAAGAGCAAACAAAGAGACTCAAGTGGTAATGCACCAGACTGGTATGTAGGTACCCAGTTTAAATTATGGCTTGAACAGTGACCTTCATAACTGTAGTCTTTTGTGATCTTCCTGTTCCTTCTGGTGAATGCTGAAACAGTACCTTGAAATAGATTGCTTCCTTCCAGTCCTTTCAAATTCACTAAATGCAAGCTCAGTAATAATGGCAGTTGATTTAGTGTCATTAAATAACCTATAATACATAATCTGATCTAACCACTTAAAATAAACAGTTACCTTTTGCATCATTCTTGTTCCTATGCTAGGTAAAAGTCGCATTGTTTGTGGAGCTGTTATCCCCACCAATGTATAATCCACTCTTGACAACTCTAACTCCATCATGGAAAGGCACAAGGAACCTAAAAGAAACCATAAAAAGACAACACCTAGCACAGACAAGTTTGATCACTCTTGAACATATAAACGTGCACACGAATGATGCCTGTCTTTCGGAGAGCTGGAGAAGTCTGCAATGGCTACGCACATTACGGATAAAGGATATGACGTGACTATAGTTGTCGAGATCAACGGTTATTGTACACAATCGCTGTTACTATTAATATTGAAATGCAATTTTTGTAATATGTTTTATTCCTAACATTTGGGCTAATACGACGTTTCTACTGCTTCTAAACATCACACATAACCTAAAATTAACATACCATATAAAACATTTCGATATTTTTAAATTACATAATTTAAATACTGGACTTATAACTACATCACACCAAAATCTATGTGCTTACGGCTTCTGACAATTACGTAAAATAACTGTTGCTAATCTTAAACGACCTAGTGCGTGGAAATTTTTCCATTGCGGCATTCAGGGCGCTTGGCTTCGAGTACCTCGTTCCAGTTGCCATAGCAACTTAGAGCGATCGGTTCAAATTAGCAACTACGAAAGGTTCACGAACCATTTTTGAAAATGGTCTTAGGTACATTATCATACTTATTTTTTTGAGAGAATTTTATAGGGATGACACGCGATTATGTTTGTAGAATCAACTGTGAAACTACATGCCAAATACTTAAACAAAAAAAAAAAGTTGATGTGCATGTGTTGCGGAATGTCGAAGTCTTCTGAAATGTGCTGCTGTGTCTTGGACGCGTAGTTTCTCATGCTGCGAAGGATTGTAGTGCCTTCTAAACGCTGAGAACTACATAATAAGCAATTACACCGTGTTACACACCAGGAGACCTGAGTCTTCATAATTCACTTTCCTTCCTGACAGGAAACAAAAGTGCGGTTATGAGATCAACAGCTATCGGTGTGTTATGCCCCACTCCATTTTTTGAAGCAGATCACCCATTTTCAAGGAAGTGGGTGTGAACACCATGCCATTGAAGACACCATTCAAAACATAACACATAATAATCACAAAATGACATAAAAATCACTAAATGGTTGTGTGTCTTTTGTTTAGTAACTGATTCACTTATTTTTTTAACTCTTAAGGACAGAAATAAGGCTTATCACTGTGCAACGTGCGCGCGCGCGCGCGCACGCACACACACACACACTCTCTCTCTCTCGCACATGTTCCTTTCAACTTTTGAAATCAATAGCAGATTTTCAATAAAACTGGTATGATGATTATGCTACTGGAAAACTCCCATCACACTTTCTAATTTTCTGCAGTAATGACAACACAACAAGCATGAAAATTTGTAAGAGGGGGTGATGCACTGCTTAATTTACAACCCCAAACTACATTAAACAGATTTTTAAAAAACTTTTAACTTACAAATAAAAACAAGGTGGCCATGTAAGGTTTTAAAAATGACAGCCTCCTATGATGTAATGTTCTGCAGTCTGCCAGATAGGTATAAGAGAAAATTACTTCCTCCATCATCAGATCAGAGGATGGGGGAAGCAGTTTCCTCTGAAGTCAACCTATACTTACCAGACTACACATCATAGCTGTGAGAACCTTCAATCTCATATGAGGGTTTTCTTTAGCATTCAGTTTGACAAGAATAGTAACTAACCATTGGAGCTTGGCATATGATATTTGGTATGTAGGCAGTCAACATTCCTACCCATTACTTATATACTGTAACATTAAGAACAATAAACCTGATGGATTTGTTGAAAGAGATTATATTCAACAAATTTACCATACATGGAATCTGTATGTAATACTTTTTTTTTTTCCTGTGGCACTGCGACCCAACGTGAATCAGGGCCTCCTTATTCACAAGGTTTCTAGATCACACATGATGACGCACCACAGTCAGTAGGACTCCTCTGGACAAGTGATCAGCTTGTCGCAGAGACCTCTACCTGACAACACAACATTCACAACAGACAAACATACATGCACGCAGTGGGATTCGAACCCACGATCTCAGCAGGCGAGCGGCCACAGACCTACGCCTTAGACTGCGCGGCCACTGGGACCGGCTATGTATGTAATTTGTGTCACAAAAATTAAATAAAACAATAAAATGCAACCAGAAAGCAGCCTATTGTGAGATCTGAATTCCTTGTATTCTGTCCACCTCAGATTCAGTGTATCATTAAAAGATTGTTGGATGATTGGCTTTAATGACTGTGGAAAGACAAGACTATGAAATCAATACGCAAAGAGACTGCACCATTTATTTTAACTTCAATTAACGTACAGCAAAACTTAGGAATTTTTCTTCAATAATGGTAACATCTATTGGTAAAAAAGTCTCAGGTAAGTTGCTCTTGCTCAGACTGGCTGTCATCAGATTTCTTGTGAAAGCTCAGGGTATGTTGGATTGTGCTTCACAAAGGTTCATGCCTGACCCTTCACATCTTCCCAATTCATAGTTCACAATTACCATCCCAGCCTATATTACTTAACGTGTTGCTAAACAAGCAAAGACACGCATATACATCTGTAGGAAACACCCCACCACCGCAATGAGGATGGGTTTTATACATTCCAAAACAACAGCACTAGAAGAGAAAACAGTGAAGCGCTTCATGCTCCTATCATATTTATTCTGCCGAAGATTTCCCATTATTCCCTGCACAAAACTTCACTTGATCCTAGAGAGATCTCATGGGCTTGAGGTGTCAAAGAGAGGCAGTATTACTCACAGAATGTTTCCAGACACACACTACCCACAGCTTAATTCAGTTCAGTAACTGCAGGATAAGACACATTATCAACATCCTGTATATTGTTTGTCCCAAGACAAGTCATTAACTGCAGTCTAGAAATTCTGAGAAAATTCATATAATCATTTATGGAAAATTACCCTTTTTACATTTTAATGAATGTGAAGGCCTTAACGTTACTTCATGATACTGGAACTTGCATGATACATTCAAACAGTTACATGACTTTGCTAAAATATTAGGTAATAATGAGTCTCTAAGTTTGCATGGCAGTGTGGTTGAGGACTCCATTCTTCTAAGACAGGATGCTGTGTCAATGGTTAATCATACACCGACATTTTCAAAAACTGGTACCATCATCTTCACAGGCCTAGGAGTCCAAGACACAGCATCATATCCCAGAACTGTGGAGTCCTTAGTTACTAGGACCTTCTAAAACACAAATGATATAAAAAGTTTTTAATAAATTCTGCCCATACTTCTGCAAATATGGTCAGTGTAAAAAAATACAGTAGTCATGACATATCAGAAGCAATTTTATACTTAGGAGGTGGAAGATCTAAAATGCAAAACACAAAAATTTTGTTGGTTTATGTCCATTACCTTTAAAGAACCTAACACAGCAGATGAAAAATATATTCCCTACCTTTGTCAACATGCATATTAACCACAAATGTACTGCAAAGAATTATCTTGGATGCAATTCAAATCCTTCCTCTCAGTTTTTTTATTACATGTATAAACTTAGCTTTCTTAGTTTAAGTGCCTTTTCCCGTTTTAAAGTTTTGGCTACTATATGCTCAAGTCTTCCAGTGATGTTGTGCTATGTCAACTAATAGTAAATACTCAAATAAAAACACCCAACTAGTTGCAACAATCAATCATAAAATTTATTGCTATGTCATACAGACACTGCTCAACTGTTTTAGGCATTACCGTGCCCATCATTGGGTGCCCGTCAAACTGCCGTTGCAGCCTCTGGTTTCCGTATGAATGTTTGCTAGCAAACCGACCACAGCTGAGAACACTTCCACCTCCACATTCATACGGAAACCAGAGGCTGCAACGGCAGTTTGATGGGCACCCGATGATGGGCACGGTAATGCCCGAAACATGTTGAGCAGTGTCTGTACGACATAGCAATAAATTTTACGATTGATTGTTGCATCTAGTTGGGTGTTTTTGAGTGACTGAAGATGCATGGAACCACAAAACCTACATTAAAAAAAAAATAGTAAGTGCTTACCAATGTTTCTAACAAGTGTGGTGCCTTCACATCCTTTTCAAGTGGTCCAATATTATAGGTACTACATAGTTTAACAGTATCAAGGAAATCAATGACATCCTGGGTAAAAACAGGTGCTTACATCTGTTTCTCTCAAACACTTTTTTTCCCCCAGTGAAATATTTATTTTATATATTATGCACAGAATTCCCTGAAGACTCATAATTACAACATAAATGTTTATAAATCATCTGACACAACTTCAGGAATTATCCAACAAAACATAGTTAAAGACATGTACTTACAAAATATGTCATTCATATCACAATGTTCCTAACTGAAATGTACAGTATTACAAGATTATCTGGAAGCTTTGTTCATGCATCAGCACCAGGCTTATGAGACAATTTTGTTCTACTGATCTGTTGTACTCTTGGTAAAAGAATCTGCTAACCATTGGAATTTATACCTCATTCAACAGCCTTCTAACATATACAAATATATCTTCTCATTCTTATAGAAATAAAGGCAGAAATGTGATCACAGTTACATCTAATGGTAAAAATAAATCATATGAACTATGAAACATTTATGAACAAAATGTGTGGCCTTAATTACTATACAGACGAGTTAAAATGCTGTTACCCATTACTTTCATAATGTATAAAAATTAATAACAAATCTTATCAATCAATAAAATAGATTAAACAGGTTTGATACACTAAGCAATAATATATTAGCTGCAGGAACTTCATACTTTATCAATGAAGTTGTTACAACAGTCTTATGGAAGCCATCCCACTGTGTATGTGGTTTGGTTGCAAGAGTCATGGTAAGTTAAACCCTGTGCAATGACATGCTCCAATACAAGTACCATACTGCCTACCATTTGACAAATGACACAATACATGTACCATTCTGAATACTGTTTTAACACATGACTCCATAAAATGCACATTACAATTTCCTGTTAGTTAACAATTACCAATTAATCTGCAGTATTCTTCAATAAAACTAAACTTGTATAGACAAAGATACTTTTCCCTTTAGAGTCCAGTGTTCACATTCCAAATAATTCTGTCAAGCACCATATGTAATGTATTGCAAGGAGGGAACTTTTTATGCTAACAAAGTATTAATTTTATTGCATTCAACATGTAAAAACCTACATTCACCTATATTCATTCAACTACAAAGACATATTTTCCTCCAAACACCTCCCAAAAATTCCATATAATTTTCACACACATTCAAACTGTTATAACAATGTAGTGCAACTCTTCCAAAAATGTTTACAGCTTCAATGACTGCACACTATATATATATATATATATATAAAAACCAATTGACATGCAAATTTTTTCCCTTCATGCTGCTGCCTTCTGGGATGTGATGCCATGAAGTAGATTGGAGTGGCACATCTTTCCCAAAGAATGCTACCTAGCTACCAAATTGTACGGCATCACATTCCACCAGGCAGAAGTTCAGAAACAATTTTAACACATGAGTCTGAATAACATACAACCTTTAAACTGTCCCATTTTCAAATCACTGTATATTCGTACAAGTAGGCCCCTTTTCCTCCAGAACTAATCTGAGTAACACCATTAGTATGATATTTATGTAACATGCCTCTTGGGTACAGGTATAGTCAGAGATGGCAGAAGTGTTAATATGAAAGAATATAATGCAGCTAATGGTCAAAATAATCATCAATATGCAGAGAGAGAGAGAGAGAGAGAGAGAGAGAGAGAGAGAGAGAGAGCAATAAAATAGAGATTAGTAGCATAAAACAATTCATCTCACTTTTATGCTTGACTTTCAGAAATACCACAGAATAAAGGAAAACATTTGCTTCATTGTATCTGATAAAATGCACAAGAAAGCACAATTTCAACATATATTTTGTGGTCCCTGCATCTACAGTGAACGATGCTGAAAGGCATTTAAACTCACCACACTCTTGAAATTCAGTTTATCCAAATGTACTATTACTGAAGCATACCCTACACTATCATTACCATTGCATGTTTGACAAAGAACATTAACATTAGTGTAAATTATTTACTGCATTAAAAGACAACAAGAATTGTTGAATGCAAATTGAAAATTAAATAATGATGTGAATAACATATGTACCTGAACCTGCAAAGTTCTTCATTAAATAATATCTGTATTTCACCTGCTGTATGAACCTCAGTCTTACAGCCAATTAAGACAATATAATCAAATACGTACGACAGCAATGTAGTCTATGATGCACAGTTTTATTACGTTAATATTGCCTTAAAATAACAGGGCACAAATTCACAAGGTAACTCTTCATGACATAAACTTATACATGGCCTGCACTTTTAACTGATTCATAAATATAATTTTTCTTCACAAAGGCCTTGGATTTCCTAATAGGTACTTCTTGGTCCCTGTACTAGATAATGTATTTTAGCAACTCAAATAAAAACACCCAACTAGATGCAACAATCAATCGTAAATTTATTGCTTTGTCGTACAGACACTGCTCAACATGTTTCGGGCATTACTATGCCCATCATCAGGAGCCCGCCAAACTGCTGTTGCAGCCTCTGGTTTCCGTATGAATGTGGAGATGGAAGTGTTCTCACTTCCACCGTATGAATGTGGAGGTGGAAGTGTTCTCACTTCCACCTCCACATTCATACGGAAACCAGAGGCTGCAACGGCAGTTTGACGGGCTCCTGATGATGGGCATAGTAATGCCCGAAACATGTTGAGCAGTGTCTGTACGACAAAGCAATAAATTTACGATTGATTGTTACATCTAGTTGGGTGTTTTTATTTGAGTGATTGAAGATGCATGGAACCACAGACCCTAAATTTGTATTTTAGCAACTTCAATTTATCAAATCCTAACACACACAGTACTACTTACAATACCAAAATGGAGTCTCAAATAGAAAAGGCCAAGTAGTTTCTGTGGTTTCATAAAGTGAAGTCCATGACTTAAAAGTGCAGAGATTGCATATATCAAGTGACACAACTGGCCTGTGGAAAATGGTTTCATCTGTAATAGGAATGACAGGTGACCAAGGTCATATCGAAGCTAACAAAGTGGCATTTGTAGACAGCCTCATACTTGGTACTAAGAGGACATATTAACTGGAAAGGACTTAGCTCTTAATACTCAATACCCAACATTTTGTTCCATAAAATTATAAAATAATAATCATAACTTTTAAAAGAGAACAACGCATATAATTAATATCCCACACAATGACCAGAATACACTAAGTGTGCTAAGCATTCTGACACACACAACCATTTTCACATTCCATGCTCCATAAACAATGCCTCTCTACAGTACTGGAAAAAAATGTGCTGAAAGATGCTGGACTGACTCTTTATTGATCCATAACTAACTCTAAACATGTACATTCTACATCTGACAGCAATTATATATGTTGAAAAGAGACTTTTCAAATGTAAACTGGAAAGTTAAAATAAACAAGAATTATATATTTACCACTTAAGTGCACTTAATTCTTACATCACCATGACAAAATTTCTCCCATGCTGGCAGGTAATGTTGTACCTAGCACATGCTTTATGATACAACACAGAATCAACCAGTACGACTTGATTACACTGCTTCTGGTACATATGACAACTTTCAAACTGCAACATCATGTAAGGAACTATCTTCCACCATGGACGGTACTGATGACCATGACATCAAGCTATTAGAACTAAATGTCACTGTGCAAACGTGGGCCATCTTCTGTGTTACTGATCCCTAAAAGTAACAAAAATATTATTTCAGTTCACACAGCCGATTTCTGGATTAAGATCCAATATGAATAAAGGCGGATTCACACATAGCATGCCGTGCCTATGCCGCGCCCATGCCGTGTGTTAATTCACACATGCCATGCCGCGCCCCTGCCCTGTTCCAACAGTGCCGTGTCCTTCGTGAAAGTCCGTGTGGTAGCCGGAAATATCCGAACTGCTAGTCCAACAGTTTAACGGCCTGTCCTTTTTGTAGTGTGCTGCTACCACTCTTTACAGTCGCAGGTATGGATCGTTGTGAGGAGGATTGGTATGCTTCTGATAACAATCTTTGTGGAACTCCGCGTGGTAGCCGGAAGAAGCCGAACGCGGGCAGGTAGCCCACAGGCCATCTCTTGACGGCCGCGCTGTGCTGTGGCCTTGAGAAGAACGGCATGGTCCGAGCATGGCATGGGCGCGGCATGGCAAGTGTGAATCAGACGCGGCCGCACTGTGTAAATCAAATGGGAAAGACGCATTCTAAACCCTTAGCAGCACGGCATGGCAGGGGAACAGCATGGGCACGGCATGCTATGTGTGAATCGGCCTTAAAGCCTACTATTTCATGACAACTGTCCAAACATATTTTGATCTACATTTGAACTAAACCTACGCAAATAAAACGATTACTTAAGTGTTACACTTATTATTATTATTATTATTATTTTACTGTGGTGCTGCGACCCAAAGCAGGTCATGGCCTCCTCATTCTTGAGGTTTTCTAGATCACACACGATGACGCACCACAGTCGGTAGGACTCCTCTGGACGAGTGATCACCTCGTCGCGGAGACCTCTACCTGACAACACACAACACCCACAACAGACAAACATTCATGCCCCTGGTGGGATTCGAACCCACGATCTCAGCAGGTGAGCGGCCGCAGACCTAAGCCTTAGACCGCACAGCCACTGGGACCGGCATTATACTTTTTATAGGACTTTAAAATAGATAACAAAAGAAACGAATCTGGACTTCCTTGCACTTTGAACAGCCTCAGCTATTCTTCTTAATGAGTTTTATTTCAATTAAAATATGGCCCAACCCACTCTGTAGCACACATCTGTGGATGGTGATAACAGAGATAATGACACTGCAATATCTGAGCTTGTCACAGCAGTGTTGTTGAAGATTCAAGTGTTCTGGGATGTGACATTCTGTCACTAGGGAAGTGTTTTCAGAGAGGACCAACAAAGTCTTCTTGGACCGCTCGACCGTGAAGATGACAGCACTATCGATCCTTCGAAACCCTGGGAAATCTTACTCAACAACATGGTGTAACATCCCAGTAGACACAACACTTTGATAAAATTACTAGTTGAAAGTAAACACTAATGCAGTAGGATCACAATGATCTCAATTACCTGCTAGATCATTTAGGAGGGAACTGAGGTTGAAAGGCACGTCTTCCACCTGCTCAGACACAGCACTTATCTTAAGTGGACAACCTGTGTACCCTCCATGGTCTTTGCAGAAGAAGATAAGTTCTCGCCAATATACATCACACTGAAGAACATCTGGATCTCCCACAGTAATCAACAGTGCTTTTGAGCGAGTCAGGGCTACATTGAATCTCTGAAATACAACAGAAGGCTGTAAAATTGCAGCTGACATAGCATTCTGTTAAAGAGAGGATGGAATCATGTATAAACCACTACCATCCAGGAATACGAGATTTTTAATTTCCTGCCATTAGGCAGGCGGCCAGATTTTGATTTAGTGGTAACCATTTACTCTCTAGGAAGAGGGTACTTTTACTCTCCCACACTATGGAGCCAGTACCCACACTTTAACTTGGTGGTAATAGTATCAGTACTGAAAAACGCAATGTTCAGTATTACTGCATGCACACAATGCTGTAATAATAAAACATGGCCCTTAATGGTTAAATGAGGTTACAGCAATGGGCATGCAGGAAACACTCAAATATTGCTTTTGTTGGCAGTACTGCATCCATTATCAAGAAAAACGGACGTGATTACTCCCTCTTAATGCTTGCAAAGCCTATAACATTACGAACATCCTGCATAAAATGTTAACTGGTGCTCATACACAGGTGGCACAAAAAGTGATAAACTACAAAAACTTTTGTCATCTGTGTACAGTACAATGAATTGTCAGTATCATCCGTTCCAAGGGAGTAAGATTTATGTGGTTTTGAATTAAAAAAAAAAAAAAGGCAG
>Ga0268261_10001812_pt1 | contig 15004 bp, 13 predicted proteins | sample TergutNc150P1_FD_190353 | JGI IMG/M metagenome (GOLD analysis project Ga0268261, IMG submission 190353) | Nasutitermes corniger P1 segment gut microbial community from laboratory colony in Florida, USA - Nc150 P1 (SPAdes) (version 2) | ecosystem: Host-associated > Arthropoda: Insects >... | reverse complement strand
ATATCATCCAATGGAGAGTACTTTGAAGGCGACTAATGAATTTTTTGTAATTCTTTAAATAAATCAATCGCTCATGAAAAAATCTCGTTTTTTTTTGGGGTCCCCCCCACGTATGTGATATGTGTTTCATGTTCATTACATGTAATACGTGAATGTAAATAAGATTTTAAAAGAGTTGAACATTTCAGCTGTGAGGGGGGTAGCATATATGTTACCCAGAATTCTTACCAAATATATTTAACCCTTTGTATGCAAATGGGAGAAAACTGTCCCAGTATTTAAATGCCCACAACAGCTGATTGGAAAAAAACACTGTCTCGCAAGTTCATGTTGTTTTTAAAATTTTCTGCATTTGTAAGCATTCATCTCTTTTTCACTATATTTGCTAAAGGGCTTGTATAGGCATGAAGTATTCTGTGAAATTTAGTTCTACTTAAAATTATCCCTAATGAGGTTTAATTTTTCTTACTAACAGTTACAATTTTTCCTGCAGTCACAAATTATTTGCAGATGTCTCCAGGCAGTGGTTCTTATTTTTTCCTCATATTGGTGAAGTGGAGCAGATATACACACATAAAGGTCCTTACTACAAGTCTTTGTTCCTTCATCAAGCCCCTTCTGTAAAATCCACACCCCCTTCACACCCAGTATTTCATCAAGAAGATGATACTGAAAAATATCAGTTCTGTAATTACAATGGTAATATTTACTTACACTTGTATGTTCTGCTTTTCCATGTTATAAGTCAGTTGGTTCTGAGAAATGCGGTTTGGTGTGATACACCTTGAAACATAGGGTAACACAGACTCTGATGTTGCATTCTTGACACTTGTATTTTGCTCTTGTTTCTTTGTTTTTGTCAGAACACACACAGCACCGAATTCTCTTACAGTGCATGAGCCAGTGTCTGTTGTGTCTCAAGTCAAGTCTCTTTAGTTGACTTGTGGATGGGGCTGGTCTTTCTTTGTCTTGCAGTCTGTGGTCGAGGCACCCTTCCTGCCTCTTTTATTAGGTCCCCCACCAATGTCAGTTTGAATTGTCGGTGTTGAACCACAGGAGGCGAGAATGATAAAGCTGTTGAGAATGGTAAGGTCCAGAAGATGGAAGAACATCTTCTTTGTCCATATCCAAATCCATCTGCTAATAGAGTTAGAGTTTGACATGCAGTCAGATTTTTCCACATATCCCATGTGTCTGTGATATATATAATCTTGTGTAATGGCCGGTTTCACAGCTTTTCTATGCCCATCACAGAAATTACCCTCCAGTAGTGGAGAATGCGTGTTCGTCAGTACGTTTATATTTCATTTTTCCTTTCATACTGTGGCTGTCAAGTTACCTTTCACCTTATTCTTTAGATTACCCCTTTTCAATTTAATTTTGTTCAAAATTCTTTGGCATCCATTTTCTGTTTGGTCCGACAGTCCCACAGCAGTTTATCGTCTTAGTATGTAAATCATCAAATAATGCTGAAGATGAAAAGAAACTGTCCATGTACAACTTTTGTCCCATGTGTTCAGTCCTTGCAGCAAGTCCTGTTAACAGTTACATGTGTAGCTGTCATAGAGTCTCACAATTCCCGTCTTTTCCTAAGTACACAGTCGTATGGTAAATATATCCCTTAGAATCACACAGCTTGCAGAGCTTTATCCCAAACCGCATGTGTTTCTTTGGAATATACTGTTTGAAGATGATTCTGCCTTTGGAAAACATGGTGATTTCATCAACTGCTAAATGATCAGTCAAAATGTAGTATTTAGCATACAAATTATTGTGCCTGTCAAATATAGCTCTCATTTTCCACTGTCATTCGTAATTTTTGTCTGTCTTGTCAAGTTCCTTGTTGTTGTCACTAAAATGTAGAAATCTGCGTATATGATAGAATCTGTCTCGTTTTACAGTGTTTCTGTAAGAGGCTATGAAGTACTGTTCTAATGTTGACCTGTAATCCTTCAGTGTGTCGCTCTGATTGTGCCCCATCTTCACAATAATATCCAAATACAAACACATTTCCTGAATAGTCACATTAGGCAGCGGGGACCGTCTAACATCCACTGTGTCCACGTTGTGGTGAAAATACCTGTTTGTCTCTTCCACCAACAGTTGTATTATTTCAAACAAGAAGAGCATAAAAAGGTGCAGTGGGGGAGAGTCTTTGTTGATGTGGGGTGCCTCTCTTTGTCATAACCCACTGGGACCTCATGTAAACTTGTGGACTACAGTTGGTTGACAGTGTGTATTGTCAGTCCACTGTGTGAAGTTTGTGTGAGTAGTGTCACCTCTGTCACTGTCATTCTGAGCAGAAATGTCTCCATCTTCTGGTGAATGTTCATCAGAGTCTGATGCAAATATCAGTTCTGTAATGTCTCAGTCAGTAAAGTTTCTTCTTGTGGTGATACTGCTAAATGCACTTCCAACTTGGCACAACCCAGACCCAGCGCTTTCTGGCTGATCGTGATTCAAGCATCTGCATTGCCTGGCCAGTCGCATGTTATTGGTCTGACATGGAACAGACTCAAGTGTTCAGTTGAAGACAGACATAAGCATGAACCTACATTTCAAAAGGATCAGTAAGAAATAGTTACAGCAGAATGAATGACGTTTTCCTTTATGTCCTATATTGCACTAAATATAGAAATAAACGTCTGTATGCATTCATTTCCTTTCCCACTTATTGCATACAAAATCAGATGATCCAACTTTCACTAAATCCAAACATCAGTATGAGATTGAAACCTAACAGTGTCTAAAGAAATACGTCCACATGTACAGTCAGCTCCAAATTTTGTAACACAGGGTCTCCACTCACAACAGGAACTATTTGAAAAGAGGAAATCTGGAAAATGAAACTTAGACTGCAAAATAAAATAAAGAATGACCTTGAACTAAGCTTCTTAAAAAATAGGTGAATTTTCTTCAAACTTGCAGAACTGGTAGATGGATTTGTTCTTGAACATGTACTTTTTAATTCAAGTTTTCGTATATAAGAATGCATGAAAAACAGGCATTTAAAGCTAGAAGTACCCAAGCTGTCAGTGGCTACCTTGGGATTTAAATCCCTCATACTCCAAAGGTTAACATTGTGTGTTGGCAGAAATGTATTCTAACCCTTTCTTTTAAATTCTTTTTGCATATTTATGTGAGTAATTGTAGCACATAGGTGATTTACATTAAACGTACACAGCGTATTTTCTGTCACCATATAATGTAAATGATATGAAAGGAAATTTTTTTTCAGTTACTGGATCTGAAGCTGACTGTGGATGGACTTGAAAAAGAGAGAGATTTCTATTTTGGAAAACTGAGAGACATAGAAGTTATGTGCCAAGAAAATGACAATGAGCAGAACCCAATTATCCAGAAGATTTTGGATATCTTATATGCTACTGAGGTGAGTATACTGTGGAACTGAAAATTGGTTGTCATTATTTAGTACCCAGTGCAGTGGTCATTGTAGGAAGGTGCTTTGAATGAATTTTGGCAGTGCTTGGGTTAGGCTGTTTTAATGTATGCTGATGGTTCAGTGATGTTTGTGTGTCTCTTCCAGTCTAAAGACTTTTGACTGAGACAAGGTTTTTATAAATCTCCACATCTATGTCATGACAGATATATGATGATGATCTATGTCATGCCACTAGACATCACCCCACGTTTGTACTTGTTAATTTCCTACCATCAACATTACTGGTGTAGTTTCTTGAGATTGTGTGTGATAATGCATTTTGACATAATATGCATCACCTCTTACAGAAAGTCTTTTAGCACGCATGACAACCAGTAGCCTACCATAAAGTCTTACATGATCAATGTAGTTTTACTTGTTGTAACAGATGTAATCTGCGTGATACATAAAATATCAAGATTTTCTGTGTTTATGATATTGAGAGTTTACGATTCACATGTGATTGTAATTGTACATTGTTTACCCCAGTGGGGGCAGCATGTGCCACATAACTTTTGAAATACAGATGGTAGCACTGTGTGTGTGTGTATGTGCGCGCGCACGTGTGTGTGCATGCATGCATTCGCACGCGCGTGTGTGTGTGGTATTATTTGCAGAATTTTGAATGACTTCTGCTTTTTCCTTTCACCGCATAGGACAAGGAAGAAGTTTTAATTGCTATGAATAAGCTTTGGTTACACATTTAACCTTTATCCTGCTAATGTGGAGAATATGGTGAGCTCGTAATAATGCCAGCAAATGGCAGATGGGATTTAACTGGGCATTTAAAGGGTTAAAGTGCAGAATATACTGGCTGTGGCAGCAGTGCTGCTGTATGTCTGTGTTTTCCAGGTGTTTCAGTTATTGTAGTTCTTGACATTTTCTGTTGACTGGTCATTATCTTCATGCCCAATGAAGAATATTTCTGAAGGTTATTTTGTTCAGGAAATTTTGTTATTGTATGTTGCATTGTTAGTGTACTTTTATTCTTAAAAAAACATGACATGAAATGGTATTATCTAAAGAGAGAAAGTTTATTTGAAAGTAGTGTTCAAGAAAAGTTGACTAATAATTTTCTGTGCTTGTGAAAAATAGTCGTATGTGATTTGTGAGTAACTGGTATCAGAGCTTGCAGGGACAGCTCACACATAATAATATAGAGAACCTGAAAAGTAATAGATGAAAGTAGTAATGGCACTCTATGTAGCTGGATAAGTCAACTTGGAATGCATTTTTATATACTGGTCCAGTTTTTTTATTGCCCCCACTGTGTCTGCCTCTGTTTCTCCAGAACCATGTAGGGTATGGATGTAACGTATGCATTTTTTTTCATGTGCTGTGTACAAAAAGCGCAAAATAGGAATTTTGTAGAAGGTGTAAAAACAACCCAAGTCCGAGTGTACTTTTTTATTACAGGATGGATTTGCACCGCCTGAAGAGGTTGATGGAGACGTTCCACCACCAAATGAAGAAGAGGAATACTGATCGGTTTAGAGTCCAGTGTATGTAAAACTGTGGTTGCAGTGAAAAGTCTGGAGTGAACTCGTACATGGAGCATACTTATAATGTGCACTGCTAACTTCACCCCTAAGTGCAATAGGTTTTGAGCTCATTACCAATGTAAGAAATGTACTATAATTCCAGTTCATTTTCAGCATGACTTTGAAATAACATGCACGAGTGGCGTCTGTTACATAAGGCTTTGTATGTGGCTTCCCATTCAAACATATTTTTTAAAGGCAGAACTGGTGCCAAGTAATGACATTAAGTTATATAGCTTATAAGATGAGCTGTTTTTGATTATGAATATTCGAAAAAAAAATACTCGTGTTTTCAGGTATTAAGTGCACTTCTTGCACTAGATGTTAAATCTTGAAAGGTTTATGGTCATGAGAAGCTTCAGTTCAACTTTTTAATCATCATCATCATCATCGTCATCATCATGAGATGCTTCTCTTTAACGGCATAGTAACGTTGAATTTGTAACTGTTTCATTCAGCATTACAATTTCTGAGTTATTTGCTATTTCATATTCAGTAAGTGTGGCAACCATTTGAGTTTGTTAACAAGCTTGTTAACTGCTAGTTTCTGTTTAACTGAAATTGTTGTAATTTCTGTGGAATTATAAGTCTTGTTCTTTTCAAATGACATTTCTAAAATAGCTGTCAAAAAAGGTGAATTAAAATGTAACATTTTAAAAGTTGTTTTCCTCACATCTGTGTAAATTTTTTGTGATGTACCTGTTGAACTCTTTCAGCAGGACATTGCAGACAGTTACTTTAGATGTTCAGTAGCCTTTCAGTTAATTAAATAGTAGTGAGGAGTGCTGGTGGTGCAGCATGTTAATATTGGTGCATAATTGGACTACCTGAATGAACAATTCTTCAAGTTTCCTGGGAATGTGGTGTAAGTACATTTTTACTGTAAATAGGCTATGACAGTCTTAACACAGGTACATCATGAAAAATTAGTGTTCAGCATTAAGTTTAGTGTTTTAAGTGCAAATGTGTGTATGATGTATCCCATTTCTGAAGTTGGAGGAAAAAATAAGATGAATTATGTTTATAATATAATGCCAGAAATGAATAGTACACAGATGGTAAGGTAGGAAATGTATGCATGGCATAACAGCTGTGGCACATTTGCTTCCTTTTGTTTAATTATCTCAAAAAACATAACACTTTAAGTAAAAGTCTATGCAACAGATGATGTGTATTTTATTCATATCTTAACTTTTGTTTCAGACATTTTTCTTCGTGATGAATGTTTGAAATCGAGATCCACAAACTTGGTTTGACTCGATTACAACTACGCGTTACAAAGTTTAGTTCGTGTAGGTGATCAGGAACACATGCACGCAACCATTCCTCCATTCACTTGTATGCAGTCCAAATTCCAAGTGCCCATATGGACTTCTGCCCCATGGTGCCAGATCATGTAGTCCCAGCAATGAACTACTGTACTGGCAAATTATTTCCCTTAAAAATACTGGGAACTGTGTGATTATTATTATTATTATTATTATTATTATTATTATTATTATTATTATTATTATTATTATTATAAGTGGTGTATATGGGGTCAGACCTATGTGCAAACACATCTAACCTCTGCACATCTGCTGTGGGGCCCATAAACCCACAAAACACTTAGCACAACAGTGGGTGCAATACAAATATACTGATTTTATGGCAGGGTTAAACTAATTTTCCAAAAATCTAGGAGCCATCTCAAAATTATAGGTGCCAGAGGGGTCATTTGTAGCAAGTGCCATACTGAGGACCTGCAAACAGTACCAAATGTAGCCACCCAGACAACCTGGTACCCAGTAATTTTGCATGCCTTGTGTAAGATGTGTGAGGTGTGCATCAGCCTGATATGGGTGTGTACAAAGTAAAACAGGTGTGAATATTTTTGAGCCACAAGCAGTGTTGTACAGCAGTTGGCAGCATGTATGGGAATGTTCAGTGTGACATGAAACATTTTTTGAGGTTCATGCTGTGTTATAAAATTGTGCTGTCAGCATTAAAGAAGTTCTGGAGAGATTTTATACAGGAATGTCATATCTTGGTGCTACGTGAGGTTAGAAAATGAGGCATATAAGAATTTATTTTTAAAGACAGGTTATGATATACCCATGGAAATACTAGAAGAAATTGACAAAAGATAACAGAGATATAGTGCTGAAAATATAGGCTTCCTTGTGTCACAGGGAACTCAGAAACTTAATAGAAAGCCAGAACTCTGCTACTGGGACCAATGGCATTTGTGCCTAATTGAGGGATCATGAAATCCAGTTGAAGGGAAAATCTAACAGGGTTGTAAAAGAGTATGAAGAAAACACCCCAGTAATTTGATGTTTATGCATCATTTTGCTGACATGACATTACAATTCTGTTTGCTTGTCACAGAGAAGCAACAATTGTGTTAAAATAAGCACAGTAGTTAATTTCTTTATTTGGCTGACACAGTGGTATTTTGCCTTTTAAGGAGGCTGCAGTGCAGTTTGTTCTTTCCCATATTGACATCTTCAGTATCAGATCTTTGTCAGTTGTAAGGTTCCTCTTGCTCCTTTTATACCAAATTGTGTGCTTTACTGTATACTTATCTTACACTAGCAGTTTTATCTAGACACGTTTATTTCCCATAAAAGTATTTACAAAATGTGAATCTAATTATTACTTATGCCCTTTCAAGGAAGTGACAAAGGGACAATCTTATTATAAATTCCTCCTTGCTTAATTTGTTGTAATTAAATTGACGTATTAAATTATACATGAGTGAAAGACAATCATCCCGACTTAACACATTTCCGGGAAAGTATTTAATTCTAATTGCATGTTCTCGTTGTGACTTGATGTGCATAAAGTGCTACACGGTGTCAACTTCGCTAGAACTGTCATTTACTTCTAGGAATCCATATCGGATGAGTTTAGTTCACAGCTGTCAACATGCAACCCAGTAAGCAGAAAGGTCTTGAAAACTGCCATCGTACTAGAGAACAGTATGACAAACGGAATCATTATACATCGCACGATGGGAACCACACAATTCGAAACTGATTCTGTCTCATGACAGAAACAAAACGGGTATCCAATTCCGAAAACAAGTTTTTGCAGTTAAAAGCAAAACATTACCCAACCCCATACATGGGGAAAACCTCAACACCTACACTGCACTTTCGATGGCGTCAGTGAAAATCTACCAGCGCCTCGACCGGGGATTGAAAGTCTAATGTGTAACGCCAGAATCAGTTCCATTTTAAAATGGCCTTTGTATTTCGAAGGCCAGGAATTTATTTGACGCATTCTACATCCAATGCTTATATTTAGCCTGTATGGATTTATTTGAATATAATAAAAAAATACTAATTACACACTACCTAAGGGAAATTTCTATCTCATACAGTGCCGATATTGTTCCACGTTCGTACGTTGCCAACGTGTACGAAATTCACGGTATGACACGAAATTAAGTATTGCCACGAGTGTACGTAATCCGTGGCATACAACAAGGACCGTGTGTTGAATGTGAGAACGTACGTTTACAGCGTGCTTGATGTTTGACAGCAGAATTTTATTTAATAGTTCATCTGTCGGAAAAAATAGAGCATATTCCCAAAGTTTGTACAATGTCCGGCCAGTGGGAGGTAGTTGGAAAAAGTAAACAGAAACAGAGTAAGCAGTCTACAAAAAAATTATCCAAGAATGAGAAAAAGAAGTTTGTTGAAAATGCACCGAAAGTGGAAGATATACGTAAGTTGTTTCTACGGCTCTGGTGCATCCCGTATCATTAAGAAAATAGCATCTCCTCTCTATGATAATGACAGCAGTATTTTAAAGCAGTCATTTTCAGGACATGCAGTGTTATTAATGTGCATGTGCATGGTAACAAAAGTCAGTTGTTATGAACAATTAGAGAAGTTAGGAAATCTGCATTTATAAATGACAGAATTAGTGAAGGTATATCATTCTAATATCATAACAACCCAACAGTGATTCAAGTTAGTATGCCACACAACTACTGGATGTGCTCAATAGAAAGAAACTTTTGATCATATTTAGTTTGGTAAAATATTAGGGTTACAGTATTCTACAACATCACACACATGTAGTCCTGCTCACTTTGGAACATTATACCAAACTTTTTACGAAAATTTGTATGATTGTGGTACTTAGTAGTACCATACTATTTCAATGTTTTTATGGTGGTAACTATCAAGATAATATCTTTTGGCTTAGGATGCTGTGTAATTGGTAGATGGGTACTGGAATTTGAAAGTATCTTGCTGCTATCATCATCACAGCTGATTGGTGCAGCAGGTTCCTCTCAAATATTGAAACGTAACTACAATCACACCCTGGAAGAGGATTATTTTCATGCTTGCTAGTGATATGTGACAGCTTTGATTTCCATGTGTGTTTGCTTGTTTGTTTGAAATTCAATTTCAGTTTATTTCTGTTCATCCAATCTGAAAAGGAGTTGTGGCCCACAGGATATAGAACATGTCAGTTCCATTTAACTCCATCAATATACATTACAATACGTTGTAATACATACAAGCAGCCTAAAATAAAAAATATAATGCAGCCGCTGTAGGTTCAGCGATAGTCTAAAGGTTGACAAGTATTTACTTATTCAAACATACATTTAAATTTTACAGTTTTATAATATGTTACTATTTAAAATTAATTAATTAATCAACAATTATCAAGGTAAAACTTTAAAGCATAAAAGAATTGCAGAACAATAGTAAGTATTTTAAAACCTATTACAGCTAAAATATTAATCCAAAGTATAAAATGAATGAGAATACAAGAAATTTTTTAAGGCACGTTTAAATTGATTTCTATTGTGGGGCAGGTCTTTTATTTGAGAAGGCAGACTATTGAACACCTTAATCCCAGAATAATATGTTCCCTTCAGGTATACTGACAAGTTGGACATTGGTAGATGTAGGTTCTATTTATTCCTAGTATTGATGTTGTGTATCTCAGAGTTCACTTTAAAATAATCTCCATTATCAACCACAAAAAGCAAGAGTGATAGTATATATTGAGATTATAATGGTAACATTTTTAACTTCTTGAAATGTTATCTACATGAATCTCTACAACTTATCCATACTATGATTCTAATAATACTTTTTTTGTAGTCTGAAAATAATATTAATATAATAGGAATTCCCCCAGAGTATTAATCCATGAGTCATTACGAAATGAAAATAGGAATAATATACCATTTTCAGTGAATCCTGAGACAAAAATGGCTTGACTACTCTCAATGCAAAGCTAGCTGAACTTAATTTAGGTAAAATGGTGTCTATATGAGTTCTCCAGGAAAGTGTGTTATCTAATGTCAGCCCAAGAAATTTTGTGTTATAGATATTAGCTAATTTCTTATTTCTGTGCATAATATTGAAATCAATTGAAGAGCTGTTCTTAGTCACAAATTGTATGAAGTGTGTTTTATCCAGGTTTAATGGTAATAATTCATTTGTGTCCTGAATGATTTTATTAACACTTTTTTCAAAATTTGAAGGTGTAGGGTTAGTGATAATCATTCTAGTGTCATCTGCAAATAAGACAGTTTTATAATTGTCATTTGTTATTTGCAGTAAATCATTAATATAAAGTAGAAAAAGTAGTGGACCAAGTATTGATCCTTGAGGTACACCATGTGTAATTTCACCCCAATTTGAACATGAGCTAGAGGAATGATTATTTAAGACCACTCTCTGGTGTCTACCTTCAAGATAAGATTTAATTAGTTGTAAGTTATTCCTGTTATTCCATAAAACTCTAATTTTGTTAGTAATATGTTGCGATTAAAGCAATTGAAAGCTTTCTGTAAGTCACAAAAAATGCCTCCAAACATCATTCTGTTTTTGAGCACGTTTAATATATCATCATTTAGTTTATAGAAGGCTTTTTCTGTTAATGAGGAGGTTCCAAAACCAAATTGCTCAACAGCTAAAATATTATTGGTTTCAATATGTTTCAAAAGTCTGTCATATATAATTTTTTCAAAGACCTTGGAGAATGAGGTTAGTAAAGAAATTGGTCTGTAATTGGCTGTTTTCTTTATTTCCTTTCTTTAATAATGGTTTTACTATGGCATATTTTAGTCTAGCAGGAAAAGTTTCAGATAGCATAGACTTATTACAAACAAAACTCATAGGAGCACTAATCTTTAACATTTTTGTAGATATTTTATCATAGCCAGAGGATTCCTTTATTTTTAAGGAGTTAATAATTTTTTCAGTTTCTTTAATTGATGTGTTTTTAAACTTTATACTAGGAAAAGGTTTATGAAATAGGTTTAACAAATAATAGTTTGGGTTTTTGTTAATATTGTAACCGTGTTTGTTATTGCATCTAATGTCATGAATAATATTTTTGGTTATTGACAAGAAATATTTATTAAAAACCTCAGGAGAGTTTTGATAGTTATTAATAGTTTTATTTGTAGGTCCTTTTAGTCTATTTGTTTCTGCTTTTATAATATTCCAAGTTGCCTTAATTTTATTGGTAGAGTTAATAATTCGATTATTATACATATACCTATACATATATCAGTGTGCTGTGAAGTGTATGTGAGTAAATGTCTGCAGATAGTTTAGTGATACTTGTGTAATAACGTGCCACACTGCTGTTCCATTGGTGGTTTCCAGCAATACGTATGAGTCTGGTCACATCACATCAAGTGAGACAGTCTTATTATGAGATACCAGTTTAATGCATTTGTGTAAAAAAGTGATAATAAACCTTTTTTTAAAATTACAGTTCCATTAGCACAAGTCAAAACTCTGTACACAGCACTGGATAACAACAAAGAAAATCATAAACCACCAGGTAAAGAAAATAATGTTAAAGAAAATGATTCAAAGAAGATGCAAAAGAAACAGCCAGAGAAGAAAAAGGAAGTGAAAGAAAGACAGCCAGTTCCTAAGTCATTAGAAATGGCAGTAAGACTGGTAAGTTATCCTTATAGGTGGCAGATATTCACTTCACCGTGCTTGTGCTAGGTAGAGCTTTTCCTGTCTCAGCTGAATCTCAGAGGATTAATGCAGACAGAAAAATTATTGCGTGTGTTCCATGACAAGTGGCAAACAGACAAATTGAGTGAATTCATTTGTTGATTTGTTCACTTTTAAGTAAAAACAATAAATATAACAATAACAACATTTGCCACTGTACAACATCCATATAAGGATCATAACCCTTGATATTTAATCTATACAAAGAATTATTTGATTCACATGTGTTTGAAGTTTGTAGCATTTTCCATAAATGCAGTGACATTTTTAATTGGCCAGTACAAGGGCGTCAACTGTGAAGTTTCTTGGATTTTCAGTACGTGAATATCAAATATTTCATTCCTAGATTCTCATTTATTATTCATTAAAATCCAGTTTGTGTCTAAGGCATTCATTTCTGCAAGAGTATGCAGAAAATTTTTAAGTATTTTATGAGGAACAGTACAACTCATAAACCACAGCATGTACATTGGGACTTTTGTGTTATAACAGTAAGGAAGAAATGTTGTGGTTGATTGGTTAGCACTGCTGCTTTATATTGAGAGGATTTTAGCTTTCAGTCTGAATTCAGAAAGGGAGTTATCCTTACTGAAGTTTTTTAGTGACTGCTCATTTTCTCCAGACATGTGGGTTAGTACTTTAGCACTTTGCTGTCGGGTCACGTATATAGACATGATTGTGATCTTATACATCATTGCCAGGTCACGTATTTCGATGTTTTCTTACACGATGTCGTGCACATGCGTTTGTCAGCTAGTCTGGCTCACTTATTGCTTCAAGGTTATTGACAGCTTGATGCAGGATGTTTGGGTCTCAAGTTACAAACAAACAGACCATTTTTGACCCCCTACTTTTAGAACCATTAGACTGCAACAAAGAGAGCACTGATTCAGATACCCCCTCTGTATTCTTGCCCAATTTACTTCAATTGCAATCATGGCTTTGCATAGGAGTGTCTTACATGCTGATACACGTTCTGATGTCTCTGATAATAGTGAAAATTAAATTTTGGACAGTGACAGTGACGTCCCCACAACTAGTTCACATGAACAATTGCGACCTTCTGACGTAGTTTTTGCTAGTGGCAGTGAAACAAGTACAGAAGAGGAAGAGAGTAGTGAACTGGAGGTCTCTGATGATAAAACAAGTGATGTGTGGTGTAAAACTGATAAAAAACCAAGCAGTGAGCCTTTCCTTGGAACCACAGGTCTGAATACAGTAATTGATAACCCTGAGTCTTTTGTTGAAGTTGTGAGTTCAATCATTGCTGATGATCTTATACAGTTACTTACTGAACGGTGTAACCTTTTCTATGGTCAAAACGTACAAAAATTGGAAGTCTTGCCTGAAACACTGAAGTGGTCCAATATCACACCTGAAGAACTGAGAAAGTTTGAGGGACTAATAATTTTGATGGGACAGGTCAGAAAGGAAAGTATAAGAGACTACTGGTCCACTGACCCCAAAGTTTCCACACCCATTTTCCTCACACTTTGAGTAGTAACCGTTTTGAGTCCATTTGGCAAGCCTGAAATGTTAGTGACACCAGGCTGCAAACACAGGATTGAGGGCGGCTATTCAAAAATTGGGCCGTGTATGAATATTTTGTGCAGAAATTTAGGTCATTTTACAGCCCAAAACAAGAACTGTCACTTGATGAAGCCACAATCCCTAGGCTGGGTCATCTGAAATTTAGGACATACAATCCAGGGAAAATAACAAAATATGGAGTGCTGGTGAGAATGTTGTGTGAGGCAGTATCAGGTTATGCTTACAACATGGAGATGTACTCAGCTGAGGGAAAGAAGTTAGAGGACACAGTGTTATCACTTTTAGACAGAAACTTAGGCCAAAATCATGGCTATCAAGACAATTTTTGTAACAGTGTGAGATTAGCTGAAACAATGCTAGACAGAAATGTTAGAGTCTGCGGCACTGGGAGGGCTAACAGAGGCATTCTTCGTGACCTAGAAGGGGAAGGCAAATGCTTGAATAAAGGGCAGTCAGCATTTCAGAGGAAAGGTGACTTAATGGTGCAAATGTGGAAGGACAAAAGACTTGTGCGAATGATAAGTATGATCCATGACGCAACAGTTAGGAACACAGGAAGGAGAGACATGAAAACAAACATGGAAATAAAGAAGCCTGATTCTGTTGTCCAGTACAATAAATTCATGAAGGCTGTAGACAGGGCAGACCACTACCTCAGTTATTACTCAGTTCTGAGGAAAATTGTAAAACGGTTGAAAAAGTTGGTACTGTATCTGCTAAACTGTTCACTCTTCAATCCATTTTTTTAATGTACAGGACACTAAATACAAACAAAAAAGTAAAATGCAAAAATTTCCTGCATGAGTTAGGATGGTCCTGGATATCAGAAGTCCAGAATCGGAGTGAGTCAAGTTCTGATGACCTTCAATCTCCAGAGAATTCAACAACACCAAGGTAGCCTAAACAGTACCTGGCAGGCAGACTGTCTGGGGATTTCAGAATACACAAACTGGAAAAAATTGTTGCTGGTGGGGAGGGAATAAAGAAGTATCCTGCAAGACAGTGTAAAGTGTGTGCTGCACATCAGAGGCAAAGTGAAACTAGATACATTTGTAAATTTTGCATTGTTCCGCTTCACAAAGGGTCTTGTTTTGAGAAATACCATTCAGTGAAGAACTGTTAGTCTATCTATTTGCAGTTTCTGCAGTCTGAGGCTCAGGGGCATAATCTACAGTGTCAACCATAAGTAAGAATATGTTATGGGGTTGAACATTCAAAGCATTTAAAATGTCCGGGAACTGGGGGTATTTAACCCTTTAAACCCCGAATTAAATCCCATCTGCTATTTGCTGGCATTATTAGGAGCTCACCATTTTCTCCACGTTAGCAGGATAAGGGTTAAATCATTAACCTTTAGGCGACTAATGTCATATATATATGGAGCACCCATTCTTGATGTTTCTAGATCACACACAACGACGCAGCACATTCGGTAGGACTCCTCTGGACGAGTGATCAGCTCGTCGCAGAGA
>Ga0268261_10001811_pt1 | contig 15011 bp, 12 predicted proteins | sample TergutNc150P1_FD_190353 | JGI IMG/M metagenome (GOLD analysis project Ga0268261, IMG submission 190353) | Nasutitermes corniger P1 segment gut microbial community from laboratory colony in Florida, USA - Nc150 P1 (SPAdes) (version 2) | ecosystem: Host-associated > Arthropoda: Insects >... | reverse complement strand
CCCATTACAGGCCTGGACAGGCCCTGAGGGTTCCAGGAGGTTGAGGCTCCCAGATTTCAAGACAATCGGCACATGAAGGTGGTAAGGTTGTCAGCCCTACGCACCAGCCGCCTTTACCCCCAGGAAATATTCCTGGTACTCATTTCTGTTACAGGCTGAGTCGACCCCAAGGCCATAGTGCAGCTGGAAGGATTATGTCAATGAAAAATTCCAATGACACCATCAGGAATTGGACCCGCGACCTTCCGACTTGTAGTGCAGTGCCCCAACCAATTGTGCTACCATGTGCCCCCCATTATTGAAAACTAACCATGGTAAATGTATCAATAAAAGCACAGACCACATAACAATACAACATTAATATGTAATGCATCTGAGTGTTGTTATATAACACAGAATGCTGCATGACAGAAGAGTACTGTGATCAACCTGAATACTCTTGTGTGGCACTGTTCCTGATTGTGACAGTAAAGATATAATGCAGTAAGAAGTTCAAAACATTCAATAAAACACATACATTTCTGATTGTAACAAGGGGGACAAAAATCACATAAGAAGATAAACAGTTGACTTAGTTCTGCTTTGTATCATTTGGATCAGATCTGCGTTTAAACTGATAGTGCGATGGCTCCATTTTTTGCCAAAGTTGGCTAAGTAACACTCACCAATTTTCATGCAGGACTACTGGAGTGCTGGATCTTCGCATTCCAGACTAATGGTGTTGTATGATATTTCGAATTATTCAACTTTTAGAAATCAAAGTGCTGTAAAATAGTTTTGAAGTAAAAATTAACCATATTTCAAATTGACAACATTAACCTTCACCCTACCAGTGTGGGTATTGAAATTACAGTGCATGGTTTGTGAAAAACATATTATTTGAACAGAAAAAGATAAAATTATGAAAAAAAACCTGGCATGTCGTGGAAAATAAGACACAGATTATGTATTAAAAATTCAGCAAATTTGCTTGATGACTACACATGCAAAATGAAATTCTATTGGTTGTCTTACTAAGTGCAATCGCATAGGTCTTTAAAAAGTTAAAATGTACACAAAATCCTACATTTAAGGCTGGGGAATTCCACATGCTTGAATTACATGGTGTTTTGAATTAAATGATTCTCAATTAATGAGCTTTTGCTGAATCACTCTTCTGAACAAAGCAATATCATGCTGCTAGATAATTTTTGTAACAGTAGTGAGTGGATATGAATCATGCAAATGTAACTGCAGTATGAAATTATTTATTCCTGTATGTCACAGTAATAAATTATATGACATTAAATTTCTGTTATTAATTACTCATAACATTATAATGAGCCTAGCGAAGCATACTAGCAGAATAAAATAGAGAAAAAATAATAGGCAAAAGATTAGTAAAAAATGTAAGTATTAATTTAACATCTGTCATATCCTGTATGTTAAGAAATACAATATACCAACCTCTACCCACGAATCCAATATTGTCATCAGACTCAAAGCCTTTATGGCTAGGGAAAAACCAAATTTATGGAATGCAAAATACCAGATCTGAAACTGCACAGTAACCATTTTTTAATACTGTAATGCAATTGAAACAAAATAAAATAAATTTGCCGCGTGATAACTGACACTTCTTTTCCATCCTTCTTGCATACTGTATACACTTCATATTTCTGTGGTGAAACAGGTATGACCTGCATTTGTGACTGAAAGAATATTTTGCCAAAACACCAAACACTCTCTACTGGACTGCTTTATTTTGGTCCTAACATATCCTGAGGATTCACAAATTTCCCAAAATCTTCTTCTGATACAAGACCAAGCTTCAATGCTGCTTCCTTCAATGTGGTACCTTCCTTGTGTGCAGTCTTTGCAATCATGGCAGCCTGTAACATGAAACAGTTATTATGCTCCTGTATTTGCAATTTCTTATTACCCTTTTCTTTAAAGAATTAGTGGTGAATGTGATACAGACAAGTTTTGCCATCTCTCTCTTACATGTTTCCTCGTAGGGTTTGAACAGGCACAGCAAAGGTGTGTTTGGTATATACAGACATAGAAGTTTCAAGAATAGTAAAGCAGAGTTTGTGCATTTTTGTGTTTAACATTGTCTTGGAAACTGTGTAACAACAGAAAAAAGAAAGATGTAAGGGTTTACAATCAAGTATAAAGTTGAAAATTACCAAAGTTTGTGGAGAGAAAAGTAAATGGGAAACATGTAAGTTCTTCAGTTTAACTTCAAGCTGCCTCACAACATTGAGCAACAAAGAGAGGGTTGAATCTGCAACCTTAAGGACAGTAGGCCAGGGGCAACAAAACATTTCAAGGCACTGTTAATTCAGCATTATAAGCAGTGGTTCTCAGGCATTTACTAAGAAATGTGCAGTAGACATTCCTCAAGGCAAAGTGGCAGGACTGGCTCTTTGCTTCAACGCAGAGGATCTTAATGCAGTGGCAGGTGCCTGAATGGATGAGAGGCAAGGAGAGAAATTTCATTAGAGGCAGTTCTTCATCTGTGCAGATAATGCTCTCCTACAAACTTCTGTGTAAACAAAATTCACATAATATGAGAACAATTCTCCCTGAATTGTCCAGGTTAGCAAAAGTAAATTCCTCTATCAGCCTACATCACATCATGAAAATTTCAAACTGTCATACAGTATACAATATAGTAAGTGAAACACAATAATTTACAGTAGAAAATAAACTTCAAACTAAGGCAAATAAATATGTAGTAAGAAAGCCACATATACAGCTGCACTAGACAAGCTTAGAGGAGCTGGTGGTAAGGATGAGGTGAGTGAAGGAGTCACGGGGGGTGATGTATCAATAGAGTAGCCCGGATTTCTCATATTGTGCTTTGAGGGTTCATTTCAAACTGAGTAAACGTATATTTCAGACCATGTAAATTTAGAAAATGCCTAAATTACTAAAATGTGTAAGTCAAAATTTGCATAGATAGAAACAATGTAAATCAAGTCCTCCCTATACATACAAGCTGACATATTACATGAAACTCCTTCCTCATTAAGGTTCTGTCTTGATATTTAACACACCTCATATAAATCACAAATACTTGCCTTGTCATAACCAATGTGAGGATTCAAGGCTGTGACCAGCATCAAAGACTCATTCAGCAGCTTCGAAATTCTCTCTTCGTTGGCCCTGATGCCTGATACACAATTATCTGTAAATGCCTTACAACTGTCACCTGTAAGTCGTATTGAACGCAGAACATTTGAGACTATCTGTGGCTTAAAAACATTGAGTTCAAAGTGTCCATAGCTGCCACCAACAGTAACAGCAACATGATTACCCATAACCTGAGCTGCCACCATTGTGATGGCCTCGCACTGTGTTGGATTGACCTTGCCTGTAAAATCAACAGCAAACAAAATATAAGGATCAGCACTGCAAATTAGTATGTGAGACTAGCAAAACTGTGAGCAAGGCTACTAATAAGTTTTACAAATGTCAGAACAGAATAAACTAACATGTACAGGAATTAATGACAAATGCTTTGTGAAAATCACTTCAACTACAAGGTACATCATGAAGGCAATAATGTAATATACACTGACCTGGCATGATGCTGCTGCCAGGTTCATTCTCTGGTAACATGATCTCAGCCAGACCACATCGAGGTCCTGATCCCAGGAGTCTAATATCATTGGCTATCTTCATTAAGCTGCATGCAATAGTATTGAGTGCTCCAGACACTTCTACCATTGAGTCATGAGCTGCCAGAGCCTCAAATTTGTTTGGTGCCGTAACAAATGGAAGACCTGGTTGAAAATAAGTATGCTATAATATAATACACATGTATGTGTGTGTGTGCATGCACACACACACACACACACACACACACACACACACACATATACAACCACACTTAAAAATAAATATGTTATGATAGAATACATAATTAAAGTTCCCAAATAACTTGCGGAATGAGAACACTGTCATACTTCTTTAACCCTTATCCTGCTAATGTGGAGAATAGGGTGAGCTCCTAATAATACCAGCAAATGGCATATGGAATTTAACTCGGCATTTAAAGGGTTAAAAACCCTCAGAAGGGTGTTTAAATGATCAAAACAGTAAGACTACATGGAACAAGCCAATATGACAGGCTCACTCATGACAATCAAGCAGAAACAGCTGTTCTTTAGTGGCTAAAACTTCTGAGAAGTAACAGTTCACTTAAAAACTTAAAAATTACCCATGTAATAAAACAAACACTAGAATGAAAAACTAAACCACAATGTTTCCATCCATGCATTCATACATAAGACTGTAAAGGGAACTGGTGGTAAAAATCTAAGGCCACCTGCTATGGTATTTACAAATTTATGTGGCAATGAAAGGTACTAAGGACGCCAGGCTTATTGGCCTGTCACTGTGGTCCTAAAATGATGTAACTAAAGTAGCACAGACATTAAGATATCTAATGTGCAGCTCAAGAAACAAAAATAATTGATGTTTTAAACTTCCATATAAATATTGGTTAAATTGACTTGGAGGCCATAAACTGTGTACATATGCCACAAAATCGAACACGATGATGATCACACCCAAAAACATCATGCAATGTGGATGAAGGTGGAACATATAATGTTCTTTACATCATGCTGAATGTGTGGAACAGTAAGAGGTATACAAATGCACGTACACTCAGGTGTTGGTTGTGCATGCCACTATGACCTCCTCTCTCCTGACAGGAACACGAGAATAATCATAAGTAAATGTATACACCATTCATTATTGGTTTTCTGCTGTCTGGACCATTTGTCTCACCAACATGACAAAACATCACAAGGTTCATACATCACTACATAAGGCTTGGGCTGAAAGATTTCAGAGTACAAAGGGTTCTTGTGTGGCTGGGTATCTGACATCCCTGCTTTATGGAGATGGGACATGGTAATGTAGGCCTCCAAAATGTCCAGATGGTTTGAAAAATCATATCACAATAATCATCATTACTGGCTGTGTGGATTAGTCGTGTTAAACTATCCAACTATAAAATGCTCTCTCAGTTTCCCTCACCCCAAATAATACACACACTTGCAGCAATTAAGTAGCTTCTGGAGTGACCATGAGATTACATTTTTGCTGCTAGCACATACTTCTATCACTAAGTGTGTAGATACAGTAAAGACTACTTGGAATAGTATCTTGTGTAGATACAGTAAAGACTGCTTGGAATAGTATCTTGTTAGGTGCAAATGTGTGTTGTTTTGTTGCAATTCTAGTGTACTCAGAAAATGTCAGACTTAAAACAACAGCAGATCTGCATCAAATTTTGCTCAAACTAGGGGGAAAAAAATGCTATGAAAACTTCTGAAATACTAAAAGTAGGTTCTGGAAAGCAGAAAATAGGAAGAAAAATTTATCAGTGGTTTTCCAAGTTCAACAGAGACATACCTCTGTCAAAGACACCAAATGTTTACAATTTCCAACAACAGGAAAACCAGACAAAAATGTGGATCAAGTGACGGGAACTGTCCTCAAAAACAGAAGAATCACTATCTATGAAACACGTCAGGAATTTCGTATGGGTCACTTTAGAGCATTCTTAAAGATAATCTGAACATGCCATCAAATTTGTGCTCGGCAATGATAACTCTCCTTCGACTGTATGTAGATTTCTGGCTAAAAAATAACTGCCATTCCACACCCTCCCTACTCACCAGATTTAACACCATGCAACCCCGTCTTTTTTCGAAACTCAAGATGGCAATAAAGGGAACAAAACTTGTATCACCATGATTCCAGCAAAATCGAGGGACACATTTGCTGAGTTTCAAACAACTGTTACCATTCGATTTGATTCAAAGCTTGGTGAAGTAAAGCTACACCTATGCTCGCCATTGGTTTGAGTGTGCTGTGGGTGGCATATGCCACCCACAGCACACTCAAACCAGTTCCAACTCTTCCATGATAGCGGCAGATAGCAATAACAGTGTGACAAATACCATATGCTGTAGATACAGTTGTTTGCGCTCCTGATGATGGGTGATGGTACCACTCGAAACACGTACAGCAGTTTCCAGATAAAATAAACTGTGTAACGTTGCATCTTGTTGGATACATATTAGAATATTATTACGATGCACGGACCAATGAATGTTACATTACTTGAGCTGTTTTGTTCCTTTTGTGTGTACAAAAAAAAAATTGAATGCTGTCTAGCTGCCAGAAGATAACACAGTTGTAGAAATGCACTTCACAAAATGCATAAAACAGTGGCATGGTTGCTGGGCTCACTGTATAAAGTGCCAAGGAGACTATTTTGTAGGAGACAACAATGATTAGAAGCTAAATATTGTTATGAAGAAATAAATTCAGTCCAGAAACCATTTGTTTGCACCAAGTACAGACATGATTGTTTCATTACCCTATCTTTTATTATAACATAACAAGCTTCTAGCTGTAAGACTACAGTGTACAGCCATACAGTTAGTATGACACTCAAGAACAAATGAACAAAACCTAAAAATTTTTCCAGCTGTTAATTATGGAACACATCAAATGCCTAAGAACCCTATGCATTCATTCCACATAGTACTGTAAATGGGAAACCAGTAATTGTCACTAAATTGGACCATATTACCTGTAAGCTCACTGATCTTGCTGGCACACTTCTCAGCAAATCCAATCCTGGTATTGAGACCAGTACCAACTGCTGTTCCACCCAGTGCCAACTGATACAGTCTTGGCAGTGTATCCTTGACACGATCAATGCCATATTGCATCTGTGTTGCATAACCACTGAACTCTTGACCTAATGTCAGAGGTACTGCATCCATAAGATGAGTCCTCCCAATTTTAACAATATTTTCAAATTCTTTCGCTTTATTTGCCAAAGCTTTCTGCAATACCTCTAGACCTGGCATCAAAGTATTATGAATCTCCAGTGCTACAGCAATATGCATAGCAGTGGGAAATGTGTCATTTGAACTCTGACTCTTGTTGACATGGTCATTTGGATGAACAGGGGTCTTAGAACCAAGCTTGCCTCCCAAGATTTCGATGGCACGATTGCTGATGACCTGCCAAGGAACATAAATCAGTACCTATTATAGGGGTGACCAGACAAACTGAAGCTTCAACTCACAGCCCACTGCTGTCAGATCCACACGTCTGTACAGCGTGAGGCAGCATGAAACATTAGTGAATAAAACTTAATGAAATAACCCAGTACAGTAGAACAATGTATTTACTCATATGTATACACATGAATCTATGTTATCTGATACACTATTGAGAGAACACTTTGAAAGCATCTAATGTAATGATCTAAGCAATGGGGAGGAAAGTAATATTGCCATTTGTTGGAAAGCAGAACCTGGGCCTCACAGTGCATTTTTTTTTATATGTGATAATGCTGAATTTTACCTCAAGCTTGAATTGCCATGGCTGAGTCTATAGCAAGCCTCCACAATATATGACCTGTGGGCCGCATGCACCCCACTGGGGCTCATTGTGAATTTTGTAAATATTTATTCTTTGCTTGAAAGCAATGTTCCTCTCAGACTAACAACCAAGTGGAAGACTCTTAAAACAACCACTTCATATATGACCCCTGAATACGACAGGCATGTTGCCAAAAAAGAGACGCAATATCTGTTATTAAGTTTTCAAAGCAATTAGGAAAAACGCAAATGTATTACATATGTATTTCAACAAAACACATTTTTTACATTTTTCCATAATTCGTAACACACAATAAAAATAATGAAATATTATTTACTTTATTCAATCAGAAAATTATTAATAAAGTAACCCCCCCCTTTCAGGTATAGTCAATAGTAACAGTTCTCAGGGGAAAATGGCTAAATATTCTTTTATACAACATATACATGTCTACAGGATGAAACTGTTTTACCTTTATATTCATTTAAACAGGGGAGTTACCCTATACCTGTAAATAAAGAGGAATGTGTTAAACATAAAACATGGTACAATAACATCTGGGAAACTAATTCCAGCAACTCTGGCATATCTTCAGATTTGTGAATCTGTTCAGCACCATTAACACTTTGGCACTGGATTCTGACTATAAGTGGCATGCAGGGTGATGCCGAGAGAATGGAAAATTCACTAAAGTCATCAGTCAAGAAAGCGCAAAGTAGTAGGTCTTTTGTAGAGAACATTGGGGATTTAATTCTGGTTCCAAATGGTTAACAAATGAGATATTTCAAAACTAGTAATAACAGAGATATTACATATGAGAAATGTGTTGTGTGTTACTGCATTTTATACATTCTGTATCACCCTATGCAAAGAAATGCTTGCACATGGCTCTTAAAAGATTATACAGATGTCTTATCATTACTCAGATACATGTTTTGTCTTCAGTAAGTTATCATAAGAGCTGAAGAGCTACCCCTTTACAGGCCTGGACAGGCTCTTACGGCTCCAAGAGGTTGAAGCAAGCAGAATTTCTAAGACAGGCAGCAAAGGAAGGTGGTAAGGCTGTCAGCCATAGTGCAGTCAGAATTAAGTCAATGAAAAATCCCAATGACCCTATCAGAAATTGAACCCACAACCTGCCAGCTTGTAGTGCAGTGCCTCAAACAGCTGCGCCACCACATACCCCAAGCTATCATGAGGCCATACACACACGCAGTTGAATAAAAATATCATTACACACTTATCACATGTACAGCTTTATGTACTTGTGGAAGTTTGCCTGCAAGCTTGTGTTTACTGATTACATTTCAAAGTTAAAGTTCTTTAAACCTACGTGACATCTTGATAAATTTAATGAAGGTTTTGTAAAGTGTACACTGGCAGATAATATGGTACTCTCAGTGCCCCTGACAATAGCTGATGTTTCACAAAGAAAATCCAACAAAATGCAACGGTGTATCAAAGTTTTATTTCATATTTATACGAAATACACTGTTGCATCTTGTTGGATTTTCTTTGTGAATTATACTATGATGCACGGATCCACAAACATCAAGTAGCTGATGGGACTTGCCATGGCTCAGGCAGCTAGTCACCAGCCTCTCATTTTGGGGGCCCAGGTTCAGTTCCAGGTCAATCCATGTAACATCTGTGGTGGACAAAGTGGCACTGCAAGAGATTTTGCTCTATGCACTTTGGTTCTTCCCTGTCAGTATCATTCTACCACTGTTCCATTCTCACTCATTCATTTAGCACAAACACCATATAATCTTAGCAAATGCACTGTCAATAAATAATAAACTTTCTGTTCAGTATGTGAGTAGTAATAGAAATAAGTTTTGTACACATGCAACTGAAACCACAAAAGGAAATTACAAAGAGTTGATGGACGAAGGCAGAATGTACAGAGGTCATGTGTAAATCACTGCAATTTACAAAACTCACAGAAGTGGTACTCAGCAATTAGTTAATCATGTTACAGCAAAACAATGCAAATCAGGGACCATCTGTAGGACTACACACAAATCTTAATGTGCTATCAGTACTACCATGTAGATTATAGCAGATCATCATGTAAGGTCTTAAACAATTTGGTCTAAGTTAACAGGATGGAAAGTTGTTCTTTCTTGTAACAGACATTTTTTATTACTACGAAAGCAATGACAGGTAACACCACCCCATCTAGGTAAGCACCTTTTGTGCTTTTCATCTCTATGTTGGTGTTTATAGCATACAGGCTTTTGGTTGGAAAACATAAAGGAAAGCGAATGCATAACTATAAAGCATCAGGTCCCATACAATAGAATCAGAAGTCTGGGACCTACAGATGTATTTTTTGCTTCCAATTATGGATGCAATACAGCTGGTAAACAGCTACCAGCAACCTCACTTCCTATTTGAGGTTGCAGATTCACAGGGACACAGTGTCACCCCACCATAAGACCAAACAACCAAACTGGTTTCACAGTTACATCTGGTACAGCTCTCTCTGTGCATGCCAGGAAGACATAGGAAGGAGAGGAGGCAAAACTCAACTCATTCTTAATCTTGTCACTAAATGGAGCTGAGTGGTCATATTCAAACCCTGGCCACTTTACGCCTGGGGAAAAAGTCCCTGGTACCAACTGAATGGGGGGCTAGGTAGGGCCCAGAGCGAGTCAGGTCACTCTGCAGTAGAGATAAACTGTTTGCTTCTACTAGGAATCAAACAATGATTAATAAACTGTCCAGCCTGTAGCCAAGTTACTACACCAGCTTTGCTATCATTGTTCCCCTTATTATATCTTGTACGAGAGAAGAAGAAGAAGCATATCATTATGCAATGATAATAAAATAATATGAGCATTTAAGCCTTTCATGAATTACTAGTCACATGTTCATGCATTAGCTCTTTTTTAAACTACAAATAATGTCTTTCTCACAACTGAAAAACAGTGAAACCAGCTGGTAGGCTTTCAACTTCCCCTCCAAACACTTCTCCATGAAGTTTCCCTGTCAATCCAACTTCTAGATGAAACACATTCTCATTAGGGCTGGCCAGGCTTTGTATGCCACATATGGCACTCAAAGACATTCAGCATTATAAATATGTGGCATTTATGAAACAGTACAAATAGGTTAAGTTTCTAAACATTTTTTATGACCCGACAGCCTTACCTCATTTGTGTTCATGTTGGTCTGTGTACCAGATCCAGTTTGCCATATCACAAGAGGAAAATGATCAGTGTACAACTTTCCACTGATAACATCATCAGCTGCTTTTGAAATAGCTTCAGCAATCTTTGGATCCAAACCATAATCTTTATTGACAATGGCAGCTGCTTTCTTCAGAATGCCCATTGCCGTGATTATTGGAAGCTACAAAAAAACACCAATCAGTAACCATTTTCCTTGTTTGTAAATAATAATAATCATGTAAGTATGGCACATTATACAGCTGAACAGCCTCATTCACAGGGTCATCAATCACTGTTTCACATATTCACAAAAGAATTATTGTGGAAAACTCTCGTGCATCAAGGTGCTGGTCCCTCTCTCATTTGCAGTTGCACTTGCGTAGACACACATGTAGTAGCACAGAGGAGGCCACATTTGTCCACCTGTCTCACTCACTAGCTCACTACCTCGATACTGTGTGGTATAAAACATACTTCACTGTACTTTTCATACTTTTTTTGAACTCAATGTTATCTCTACATTTTAATTAGGCCTGGAAAGGGTGATGTATGTGAGTTACAGAGTTTATGGCTGACTCACATACTCCAGCCTAACTGCATCTAGTGCTTTTGTGCCTCCTCTCCTTTTGAAATAACTTTCTTATTATAAATTTCTTTCTAACATATGGATCTAGTAGACTTTTTCCTTCACTACTACTTCCTCATGTAGAGGGTATATGGTATTGAAATGGATGTGTAAGACAAGTGACAATCTTGATAAACTGTGAGTAAATGAGGATCCAGAAGTAGTTTGTCATGAACCGTATGAAAGTATTATTTTGAAATGTGCTGGTCGGGATGAGAAAAGCTTGACTAACTCAACCAATATAATGGTACACTGCAAAGATCCAAACTAAATATGTTCTGAATAAAAACATCAAGTAATACATTAAACAATCCTGCTAGGTTTCTCATTAATGCAATAGCAGTATCTTCTGAAACATATAAAAATGGTTTATTAAACATTGACAGACTATTTGGGTGATGTTATTTACTCTCCTGGTTGCAAACATCATGGGGGGGGGGGGAAGCTTTCAAGACAGTGAATATGTCCAGATAATAAGTCACTGTGTCAGATTACCTCATTATAAGTTCAGAGGTTTTGGTGACACAATGTTATTATGCTGTATAGGTTTTGTTAGTATACCCTACAAAAATTGTAACAAGCAAGCAGCTTTGTTACATTTTACCATAGCTACATACAACAGACTAAATGAAGTCACATTGGACGGAACAGAAATCGAGATAACAAGCTGCCACACTTTTCTAGGCTCTATAATTACCAGCGATGGATACGATTGCAAAGAGATCAACAGAAGACTCTGAATTGGAAGAATGGCAATGACATAACTAGAAAAGATCATGAAGGATCGGGATGTCAAGAAAGCTACCAAAATTAAAATAGCAGAAACTGTAATATTCCCGACAGTTACGTATGGAAGCGAGAGCTGGACAGTGTGGAAAAAGGAAAGGAAAAAAACTGATGTCTTTGAGCTGTGGCGTGGAGAAAGATTTTACAAGTTCCCTAGACAGAGAAAGAACCTTTCAGTTTTGGACGAAGTGAAACCCAAAAGATCACTAGAAGTGACAATCCTTTGACTAGAGTTATGTTATTTTGGTCAGGTCATGACAGCAAAAAGGTCACTGGAATGGGACATGCTTGGTCAAGTGGCAGGACACAGGAGGCAGGGAAAACCATGAATGCGCTGGCTTGACAGCATCAAGGAAGCTACCGGCATATGACTGGAAGACTTAAAAGGAGCAGTACAAGACAGGAATAAATGGCATACACTGGTGGAAGAAAAGACTCGGAATAGGGAATGCACAAATGCAAAATGAACTCAGGAGAAGGCAATGGTAAACCACTCCTGAACGGCTAATTTTGCCTAGAAAATCCTCCATACGATCACCAGGAGTCTAAGCAGACTCAAAGGACTACTACTACTACTACTACTACTACTACATACAACAGAAATAAAAGTGACAATCTTTAAGGTGTGTTGACGGTTATAATTTAAATAGTTAGATATAAAAGGCTATAATCCAACATGCAAGTTTCAATGTGGTATTCATGAGAGGAAATGTTGTTCTGCACAGCCCTAGTCTTCTTCCACTTATACAGTATTCATAACTTATTGACCTGACTCTCTAGTGGTCAGTGTGAGAAAAATATGCCTGCTGAGAATATTGTGGTATGAAGTGCTGACTAAATGAAAAGGTACTAATATTACTGAATGTTTTCAAATATATGGTGACTTAATATTCGTTTTTGTGCAAAACAATCCTGCAAAAAAAGGACACAAAATCCTTGAGAATAATATGTATACTTACAGGCATTCTCTCAGTTTCCACACCTATGGGAAAATTTTTTATGGATCGTACCGTTTGTGAGCCATAATATTTATCAACCGGCACCTGCACTTCTCCGAGGGTGTCTTTCTCAGTTCTAAAGCTTGCCTGTTTTGAAATAAAATGTGGAACTATTATGAAATTCGTTCTCTGTCAAACTTAACAGCTTCTGTAATTTTTCACTATACATATGTAAAATCATATGGTCATAAGACCACACAACCTCGTTTATAAATAACTTCTCCAAACCGTCCCCATTAGTTCGTACTTAAACGATAGCACAACCGATTACTTACCATACTTGCAGTTTGCTGTACGTTATACGCAATTTTTATTTCTTCTCCATAGAATCTTTTTACTTGCCCCGCTACTCTTCTCCCCGCTCGAGAGATGTGCAGAATTGTCGAAGTCATCCTCGTAGTAAATCCTTCGCTTCTTCGTGCACCTAAACCACAAAAAATAAAAGACCGCAACAAACTACTCGAAACAGCAAAAGTGATCTATAGTTTACGATCACGGACAGTAAACAATCTGGAGATCCGAATACCGAACGAATACGTTGAGTTGATATTTGCAAAGTAGATTCCCGAAACTTCAGTTCCTTTATTTTTCCCACATCGATTTCAGTTGTACCTCCTTATTCGTTTGTTTCTGAAGTTGTATTTCCTATTCATTATGCAGGTAAACCTCAAATTTAAGGTTGTAAGTTAAAATAGGAGGGACAGAGAGAGAGTGATACAAAGACCATATAGAGATCTGTGGGTCATAGATGATCTGTGAACTGTGGTGAGCACAGATAACAGTTGCACGCATAAGAGGTGTTTATGCGAATGTTCGCGTTGCATTAAATCCAGAAAGGTTCTTATAATGCTATTATATTAAAATGCGTAGTCGAAATTGTTGTTTATATTGTAATAATATGACTATTTTGAGATACTGGTACATGTAAACAGATCCGTATAATAAGGGACATAAGTGGGTGAGAAATCCTAACCTCTCAGTTATTCTTGTTGGAGATACGATGTGGCGGAAAAAAAGTGCTACAAATCGTGTATATACATTCAAGTGTTTGGTTGTTGAGAAAACTAGCGTGACTGAAAGTAGCCAAATTCCACATTGTTAATGAAATGTCAATTCATAAGTTAGTATTTGCCACACATTTAATGTATGTACAAATAAAATATTATGGTACGACTCCTATCAGTAGCGTGTTTGAGGGCGATTTCTGATCCCCCACAAGTTCCCGTATGTCCTTCGACTTCTGTTGTGCATACTTACAAGACGCATTATTTAATGTGTACAGTTCTTCCCATTTCACATCAGAGCCAATTGTGTGACACCTGGTAGATAATGACCTTCCTTGATTTCCATTTTGAAACTACGTATTTCAGTGCGTTAAAAATAACAAACATTCAAAGTTCATTGCAAGTAACTGTAATGTGTATTTGAAGCTCATTTGCGAACAGTTGATGCAAAAAAACATTTATGCTGCTTTTAATGAGGGTAACGCACCTTCAGTCTTGGAAGGAGATACATAGATATAGATTTTCCATTGATGAAGTGTTCACCCTACACGAATTATAGTGTGTGTAATGCCCTTGCTGCTGCATTTTGATACTAGCATGCAGCATCTCTTTTGCCTCATTAATTTGTTATAATTATTTTATATACAGCTTCAGTTAGTTTTAGTAACAGTGTAAAATAGTGACAGTATTCATAAATTTTTACGAAACTGTTGCACTTATAAGTTGCCCTTACTCACGTAGGATTCCTGTCGTCATTCAAGAGCAGTCCATGGTTGTCAGGTTTTTTTTACTGATAAATAAATTGTCACAGCGCTTTAAAATGTGTTTTAATATTAAAAATAACACTTTATAAACATTGTAAATTTGTGATAGAGTAATTTTACTGAGTATTTATTTTAACCCTTAGGCGACTAATGTCATATATATATATGGAGCACCCATTCTTGATGTTTCTAGATCACACACGACGACGCAGCACAGTCGGTAGGACTCCTCTGTACGAGTGATCAGCTCGTCG
>Ga0268261_10001810_pt1 | contig 15012 bp, 8 predicted proteins | sample TergutNc150P1_FD_190353 | JGI IMG/M metagenome (GOLD analysis project Ga0268261, IMG submission 190353) | Nasutitermes corniger P1 segment gut microbial community from laboratory colony in Florida, USA - Nc150 P1 (SPAdes) (version 2) | ecosystem: Host-associated > Arthropoda: Insects > Digestive... | reverse complement strand
ACGAGCTGATCACTCGTCCAGAGGAGTCCTACCGACTGTGCTGCGTCGTTGTGTGTGATCTAGAAACATCAAGAATGGGTGCTCCATATATATATGACATTAGTCGCCTAAAGGTTAATGATTTAACTCTTATTCTGCTAACGTGGAGAAAATGGTGAGCTCCTAATAATGCCAGCAAACAGCACATGAGATTTAATTCGGGGTTTAAAGGGTTAATACAACCAAGTGACTCGTTAGGCATACGTGTTGTGCACGTTTATAAGACGGTGAATGATTGCATGCTTTTAATCGCTTTTGATTTTGTCGGTGGTGTTCAAACTACGCGTGCAAGAGTCACCAAACCTAGAGACGACATTGTCCTTAGGGGTGGACATAGCGCCATTTCTTTTGTCTCTGTCACTGAGAGGAATGTGGGGAGAAGTGTGTCTTCTTCGTAACACCCGATATTTTTAAGAGGTAAAGGGAAGGGGAAAGAACAAGCTCTTGAAGTGCTCCCTGAAGGTCAATTTCTCTCTCTTAACTGCCTTATATAAGTCAAGATAAGAACACAAAAGTTTTGCCTGCTTCTAGTCGTTGTGCCCTCACTTCTCGTTTTCCTTCGTCTCTTATTTCTTCGGTATTATCCTTCTTGTGATTTTCGCATCTTAGTTCCAGTTGTTTCATGCAGAGAACATTATGAAAACCAACTTTCGCAAGGTTAATAAACGAACACTCGGTTTGTTCGCTAACTATCTTAGAATGGGGTGACTTGGGGTCATATGTACTGCTTTCAGCTGACAGCATAGTCACCTGAAACCACATAGCCTGTGTATCAACTACATACATTTCGAGCATAATACTTCAGAAAGCGTTTGAAGCGCCACACATTTTTAACTTTTTCTGTTACTGTTGTGACCAATTCTGCGGGCCACCAGGTCACTCTATTGGCTATGGAATGCTACTCGTACTTTAACTACTGAACTAAATTGCAATTTAATATATTTTCTCCCAGTAAAAGTCAATCGTCAATATCATCATTATCATCATCCGGTCAGGATTTAGGTCTTGATAGACCTGTTTAGGCCTCGTCTAATAGTCTCTTCAAGGTTCTTCCAAGCCGTCTTCGTCCATTTGATCTACAATTTAGCATTATTTTGGGTATCCTGTTGTTGTTTATTCCTGTTACACGTTGTAGGCAATTTGATCTGAATAAACACGAAGCTTAATCATGTTTGTTAAAATCATCTTGAATCTGAAATGTATCTCCGTAGTTGATGAAAATTGGACACATTTTCTAGTTAATGACCCCAGGAATAAGGTCCTTAAGCACAGGCTTGAAGTGCTCATTATGTACTACTTGAACACCATATTCTTTGTTTAAGGCATCATTTTATTGAGTAATATTATTTAGAAGGGGAACATATAATGAAAACCGAATGACAACCATAAATGCATTATATTTGCGGAAGTCCGAATTATTTGATATTAAGTAGTACATACATACTACCACAGATGAGCTAAGATTACCGCTGACCGTCTAAGGTTCAACAGAGATATACCATAAAAATTAATGGAAAATTTATCAAGTTATTCCAAAAGTAAGGACTGTTGGAAGTTCCTGGAGATGTTGAGTTGTTGGTAAAGCACATTTAGGAGGCGATTAATGCTAGCCCGTTTCGAGGGTCTTCGACCAGACATCAGAGACACCACGAACTGCCTACAAACCGAACTTTCTCATATGTTAAACAAACCTGTCGCTAGGGAACCACGTTCATGCAGGACCTGTTGTCCGTGTAACATCGTTTGGATCTTTAATTTTTTTTCAGTATTTATGATAGACACATGCCAAGAATGCAGTAACTCTGAGACAAATTTTTTGTTTAATTTTCAGTGCCCACAAAACTGCCGTCTCGTCAAGGAGCCGAAAGAAGGAGCCAGGCCTCAACTCCTGTCTCAACTAGTGGGTAAGTGGCTAATGGGGTGGCATTACATTTTGAGAATGTGCAGAATAAAATGAACAAATTGCGTAGGCAATATTATCTTACATTTATAAGTCTTGAAACTTTCGCGGCGACAGAATCCGACGAAATCTCATCGAGTAGACGTCTAAATGTCGACGCGGCTGTCTACCCGAGGAAATGTCATTGGCTTACATTTGATAATATGTTTAAAATGCACGGAACCATAACTTACCTGAATTCGATGACTCATGGACTTTTTTCACCGTGTGTATTGAAATGTTATACACCTTGTTTTCCGGGGCAGGATCGGTGCCCGTCTTCAGGCTTGGCTCTTCCTGAATAACTGTTACTACATGATAATTATTTGCACTATGTTATATTTTGCTTCACACGTGGGGAAAAAATCAGTGAGTTTAAATATCATACACTATCGTCAGAATTCTACAGAATAGTGTAATGTGTCTGTTGTTTGCCTGATCAATTCGAAAACCTAACTGTAAATTGGTGGTTGATATTAATATTGATTGTACAAAAAACAGAGAGTAAGGATGTGGACTGGACTAAACCGGCTCAGAACAGGATTCTTTGACGGGCTGTTGTGAACATGGTAATCAATCATCGCTTTCCCATTAAAGGCTCGGATTTTAGTCCAGCTAAGCGACTGTCAGTTTCTAAAACGGATGCCCTCCATGGATTTAACATCTGTTGCTTGTACCAGAAGCTTCACATTGTGCCCTCTTAATTTGATATAGGTGTATGAGGGGAATCAAGACGGATGATAATAATAGGTGGATTGAAACGTGGACTATTTAACAGAGCTTTTTCAGCATAGTATATAATGCAACATCGAATGGTTGAACGTTGTATGTGAAGATTCTGTTTTAGCATTTGATTGAAGGATAGAAGAAAATTACGAAAGACACCAGGATGATCGGTGATGTGTCGATATTCCTACACGTGATCTCTTGAATACGCAACCTGTGTGCTAAACACTATGCCATCACACCATTTATTAACCAAGGTTTGTGCATCATACTGTATACATTAAATTACACACTAATTTCCACTCCCACGCGTTTTGGCATCTATTAATGCCCTTTCAGGGAGTTCAGGCCCCGCCTGAGCCAGCACAGCCGACATACGTCGTACTACTACTACTACTACTACTACTACTACTTCTACTTATTATTATTATGATTTTTTTTGCTGCAATTGAGTTGTCATTCGGTGACAGTAGTCCCTACGCTAGTACAGACAAAACAAATAAGAATAAATATACATAAACGAAACAATACAAAAAACACAGTACAAACAATACCAAACACAGCAAATACAAGTACACATATTACCAAAACACCCGCACATTACAAAACCCACACATTGCGAAATAAGTTAAAACAACACAAAATAACGGACTGCATCAAATTCGGGCTTGTACATGGTCCCCATAAACGTACACAAGATGATATTGAGCACCTGCGTTTCAACATCAGTGATATCGAGTGATTTTGTGTGTTTTAATTGATTTTTTAGTAATTTTACTAGACAGACATGACTGAAGAACTTCAGAGGCGTTTGTAAAGCTGTGCATGTGATTTTAAACTACTGTCTTATAACGGGTGGTTAATAAGTGCTTATAGTCACTACGCGTCGCTTATGAAATCACTCTTGAGATGTGATGAGAAGAAATTGCAGTAAGACTGAACTCCCTTCGAAGGCATCGTCAGAGGCCGAAACGTGTCGGAGTGGAAATTAGTGTGGTTAATAAATGATGTTATAGAACACGATGCACGGTACGTATGACATTAAGTTATTGTGCCATTACGTTTACTAAGGATGAGACGAATGGAGTTTATTGTACGGAATCAAAGAAAAACACTTCTCCAGGCGTTTGGTCAGAAATTCTCAGCAAAGGACCACGTATGGACACTGTAGAGGGCACTTATTTTATCTGACATTTTTCGCTTCCTTTCGGCTCTCTTATCGTAGACTACTCAGCCTATAACTCACACGAGCTGCGGAAGAGTGGCGGGAATTCATTGTATAGTGCTTCAGGACGGAGTCCGGTAACGGGATTTTGTAATGACAGCGAAGAACTTGGCGTTTTCAGAACAACAATTTATTGATGAGATGAGTAAATATTAACTGCTTAAGGCAGACCCTACCTCAGGAAGTGAGTTAGCTTGTTAGTTTGTTTATTAGATGTAATTAGCCTGCCTAGTTAATGAATTACATCGCCTGACATTGATCCCGTGACTTTGCAGACGTGATACATGTGCTGTGCCGCTTGCACTGACGCCTGAACCTCCTCATTTGTTGAGCTTTGCTCCCTGGTCCATGACGATCTCACGACAGCTGATTAGAATAATGCATGTTGGTGGGCCTGCTCCATCCTGCTAATTACGAAATGTCACTTCGATTTAGAAAGAGTTCAGTTTTTTATTTTGCTCCACTGGTTAACGTTCTCAATTATAAACGGATTACAATCCAATTTTAAACTCTGATAGGTAAAGCGATTAAATTGCTGTGAAATGGGGTGTTTGATTGGAATTGAAGTGTGCAGTGGAACACGTAAATCATACATTTTGGCACCCCACCGTAGATGAAATATTTATAATCAACTACCATAAGGGATCTATCAAATACGTTGGTATCTCCCGATTGTGTAATTTAAGACGTTAGAATTTTGATATTACTGATTCAAGGTCAGTCTTATTTTGAACTTTATAGGCGCTTTTGCGTAGGTGTCGAAAAGCGCTTGTTAGCTTCATGTCTGTCCATCTGTCCGCACGTATCAGTGCCGCTCCCACTTGACGGATTTTCGTGAATTTGATGTTGGGGACTTTATGAAAATCCGATGATAAAATCAGAATCGGGTTAAAATCGGACAAAAATATCGGGCATTTTACATGAATTTTTAAGCAAGTTTTATTGTTGCCAGTGACATTAATTCGACATGAAAGCATTCTTGAAGGCTCAATATTTTTGTATTGCTGAAAGTGACGTGTATCTCAACAGTACACACATAACGTACTGTATTTTTGCGTTTCCAGTACAACCGTTGTTATGCGAAGCGTCACAATATTACGATATACGTATATTGCCAATTTGTTTATGCGTTAATTTTTTTCCGATTTGACTGGAATTTTATTAGAATAGATGCCATTTATTAATTTAGTTGTGTATTTGTTATTCGCATCAATAAAGAAATTTAACAAGGCAGGCAAAGTAGGTAGTACATAACACTGAGTCACGTTCATAAAGATAGTGTTGCAGTAGAAAAACAATAAGTATTACGTATTCCGAGAGTGTGTGCTTGTAACGTTTAAGTACCCAGCATGAAATGCACATGCGCCGTATTTTCATTTGTGGCCTGCCTGGCTCTACAGTATTTTTCCACGTTGTCTCAAAAGCGGTACGATTTACGAAAAAATGTTTCCTAAAATGCGTGTTTTTATTTCCTATGCTTTTTTTTTGGTAAAAGTTTATCGTTCTAAGAAGAAGTGAGCGCGATATGATCAAAAATGTATATTGGCCTTCATGTAAAGTGCCCGTTTTTCGTGTCAGATTTTAATAAAACGTGAATTTTCTATCGACAGATTTTAGAAAAATTCTCAAATATCAAAGTTCGTAAAAATTCGTCTAGTGGAAGCCGAGTTATTCCATGCAAACAGACGGACAGACATGACGAAACTAATAGTCGTTTTGCACAATTTTGCGAACGCACTTAAGAACACTTTAAGGTTTTAAAATGTCTGGAAATGCTGTTGGAAAAAGACACTTTGAAGTAAATGTCCAATTTTAACGAGTATTTTATTTTTTGACGCGTTAAGCCTATTATGAAAATAAGATTGTCTAGCGGCAGCTCTCCGGGACTGAAAGCTTGGGAAATATTAGTGTGCTTTATGTAACCATTCCTTCATATTATTGCCTTCTCAGTTATAATTCGTGTGTCTGTTAGGTGGATGTCAACATTTCGCAAAAACATAGGCTACTGCCCCTCTCTACCCGGATGATGGTAGGGTAAGCGTGTTTCTCCGAGACATCGGTACCCACTTATCAGGCACGGTGTTTAACCTACAAGAGCAGAGTATGCACTATGAATCTTCAGTGTCGTAAAACCTTAAATTTTACGTAGGCTGACTGATCATTGTTGGGCATTGTGTATTCGGTAGGGCCGACTAAGCTTTCTCACCTGGTTTTTTTCACTTTCTATTGACAAGCACTGGTATAGTATCAGAAGCAGAACACAGCCCCTTTCTTCCCTAGCCTTCCCAGTTCATTATATTACATTAATTTTATGAAATTCGTATGGTACTGTTTAATAAACAAGTATCGTAGGTCGTGGTGGTTATAGTGGTTACATCATTCCGTGTTTGGGAGGTACCGGGTTCAAATCTTATCTCAGAATCCTATCTTTCTAGTTTTGTCGTGACTTTTTATAGTATTTAGAGACAACTGCTACAATGGAGCCTGAAAATACGTCACCTATAGGATAAGTTGAGTAAAAGCGTTTCTGATTAGTGCTCATAAGCTCCCTTCCGTAGCACATAGATTTCTGGTTAGAAATATCTATTAGTGTTATTACTGTTTTTATTTATTTTTGTCAAAAACATATTGCTTAGATACATGTCTTGTGTGCCATAGATGCTAGGTATAACCTCAAAATTTTGTATTATCACCGTGTTTGTAACTTTTGGCTCACGTATCTCCTATTTATTTTGTAAGTATCCTTATGATATATTCGTCTCCTCACCAAATTTTGCAAGACTATCTCATTTGGTACATTAGTTGTTGCAATTAAACCGAAAGCTGAAGAAAATTTTCAATCGCCCGGCATATTGGTTTGCATTCTACAAAAATATTACTTCATAAAAGTTGTGTATTTTTCTAAGATCTGTTACCATTCATGATCAGGGCCGTAATGTGTATGTCGCTTATGTCGCCATTGTCGCTCCCGCTTCAGGAGTTTGCCCATCTTCTGCGTTGCTATTACACGTTACAGGAAATTTAATATATGGGACGCTGGGTTGCCCTCCATAGCGTTCGTACTTATTTTATGGATGATCTGTCAACCGATTTCGAAATTGAAACGGGGCAGGGGAGACAACATAATTTCTATGAACCAGTTTCCCCCCCCACTTATTTTGTTAGGAAAGTAGGCTAAGAAGGGCAAGATAGTACCAGAATACCATAGTCTATAGGTGCTCTGGGGGTAAAGTTCCACGCATTGTAAATTTTCAAAATAGAACGAGATGTATATTCAGCTTTATGTCACTTCCGCTCATTCCCTCAGGAAATGAGAATGAGTCGGATCCAGCTGTGGTTTGAATGCGGTGGCAAAGAGGTAAAATATCTACCTTGCTGGAGTTAACCTGGGTCCTTGCCATCAGCAGCACCTTTCTTAGTGACTGAGCAATTCGAGTAAAAATTTGGGCTTTATGATTCCTTTTACTCAGAGGGTGCAGTGTGCATGCCATGACTCCAAGACATCGTGCCCTGCCGCGCGTGAGATGAGAGTTTTACTCCAGTTTTTAGTGCAGTTTTGGGCCGAGAATGAGTAGGTGCCCCTTTAAAACCGCGGAGTTAAAATGAAGATCATGAACTAGACAGCCTCTTGTTGTAGCCGAGGAAAACATGATTCAACAAATCATGAAGGTTCCATCATCCACCGCGGGATTTATTTGAAGTCAGAGACGGCGTGTTTTCTTAATGATGCTACTCCGATTTCGTTGCGTCTTCTGCTGATTACTGTCTTCTATACCCATTTCCTTCGCCACTGCCTTTTATGAGTGCTACATTTACGTGGAACAAAGAAGTTAATATGGTGACTTAATATTTTAACTTTTAAGTTGGTCTATGACTTTAAGTTTGCTTGTTTGCATTATTGCTTGAAGCTTATGAAACGAGAGAAAAAGAAGTTTTTCATGTCTATACCAACTGGTTCGTGTGTTTAAGGTCGATTCACATTACACGGCACGACACGACAAAATATTATTGTATGGTTTTGACTTGCTCGAAATTACATTAGCCGGTCACCGACTGGTAATGGCAAAGGTAGTGTCGTTTACATTGGAAGAAAATATTCTGCCTGTCGATTTTCGTTTACATAACATTTCATGGGTCCAAATGCAATTACGTTTTGATCTTTTGTTCCCCCCATTGTATAATAATAAAGCCATACAGGCCAAATTCTTAAATGAAAGTTCTTTAACCATTTCATATGAAACAACAGTGTCAAAAACAAGTTTAACTCAAAAACAGTTTGTCTATTATTGAGCTCCAAAAAAACAAAAAAAGACTGTCAGCCTTCTTTTCTGTTAACTGTCGGTAGATGTGAATGCATGCTTGTTTTTCTCGTGTCCTTTCGTGCTGTGTGATATGAATCGACCTTTAATACTGCAGTAGGACCTACATCTTGTCCTTCTTCTTTAATAATATATTTCATAACATTAAGTTGTGCTTACAATTCACTGTGGCTCAGGGCCTCCCATTCTATGGGTATCTAAGCCATGTGTGTAGACGTTTGGCACGACGCCATGGGCGGTATATCGTTTCGCCACAAGGCCGCTAATGACTCAGGACAATACAACAGAAACTCTTAGAAGCAGATATTTATGCCCCGGGTGGGGTTCGAATTGGCGATTCCAATGTTGGAGCGATAGGCCACACAGACCGCGAACCACCGTGATCGGCCTACTTTAGAACATATGTCTCTGCGTTTCTTCGTAATGCCCTGTAACTTGACCAGTTCTAGAAATGCGAATTGTAGTCCTCGTATTTAATCCCTTACAGGAAAAGCTACAAAAACCCTGTACACCCCTTTGTACAACACCTGTGCGCTATTAGGCAACGTGCAATTCGCAGAAATTTGCACATTTCTGAATGTTCAAATCGAATTGCAGGACATGACCGATGCATGCATTGGTATTGAATTTGTAACTGACGTAAAAAGCACTGTCAGATACAGTAATTCATTTCGTTCTGTATCTGTTAAAATCATACAGTGTGTTTTAGAAGATGGAAGAACTTCACGCTTAGAAACGTATAAAAATGGAGAGAAATTTAGGTAACTAATGAAGCGTTATGTGGAGAGTCCGCTAGTCTGCGCATGAAAGATTGGACACAGTTATCCATTATCTTGTGCAAACAACTGAGAAATTTGCTTGTCTGAAAATATAATCTAAACCTTTAAGAAATAAGAATCTGCCGTTATTTGTAATATAAATAACTTAATAATATTCTGTCATTTGTATTCAACAAAACGTGTCTCTTTAGTCTCTTGACATAGACAGGAGTGTGAAGTGGTTAAGACATATCATTCCAAGTAAGAAGCTGTTCAAGTTGGATTAGGTTGAAGTGAACACATAGTTTTGGTCGGAAAGACTCAAGAGACCTAGGCGTAGCTGGAAGTGCATATTATAATGTGTTCTGAGGAAACAGAATGTGACTGTGCACTGGATTGAACTGGTACAACATAGAGACCGGTGATGGGCTTTTGTGAACTCACTGACAAACTTTCAAGTACGAAGTGAGATTCTGTACCATGGAGGTGCAGTTAGTATTTTTCATCACTTAAAGGGTCCTGTATTAGTATGTAGGTATTGGTTTGCACATAATCCCCTTGTTCGCTTGTGTTTCTGACCCTTCTCGTCTTTAGTTTTAATCCCTTCAATGTATTAACACCCTCTTCCCTTTATGAGACTAGTTCACTGATCATTGGAAACCTTTACGATCATAATAAGAATAAATGTATTGCCCCTTGATAGTGCCTCATTTTTTCCGTCGTCGAATCCATCAAGTAGGCCTGAGTTATAAAAATGACGGTGACATTTAAATCGTGAATTTCTGTCCCTTTATGGTACAGTATAACATCCCTCCTTGCCTCTTCTCAATCTCCCTTTTAATCTGTCGAGTTACAGGAGCGTGAAATATCAGGAGTGGGATAGCAAGCGAGGATTCTCAGATCGATGGTGGGGCGGGTCATATTGCTAATGTCTGCCTTGGGATTTGATGAGGAGCGTGTGCTGCTCCCTAACTGGCTTGCCGCTGGTGATACGCTGAACACCACTCGACACCCGGTCAAGTTGCTTTCAGTTAGAAATGGTATCAAAGTTACGATCTGGATTGTCGCCATGTAATTTGGTATATGGACACCGACGTTTCGGGTGCTTTGCTACCTCAGTCTTCAGGGTAGCTTATATCCCTTAAGATGAAGACATCATATTCCTCCGAAACGCCGGCAACCTCTCGAAATACTCGGTGTTACATCGTAGGAGACTAACTTTGATTCTCCCACCTGTTACTCGCCTATGGCGTCTGTTTTTTTTCCCTACAAAATGAGTTCATTTTCGGTAAAGTGGGCTTGTTTTCACGTATTCGGGCATTTAATATCTGTAAGGTTCTAAAAACGCTTATTGCAGCATGTTATTTATTTATTTATTTATTTATTTGTTTAATTTATTTGTGGCTAAGCAATGCTGACAGGAGCTTAGACTTCGATTGGTTTTGGAGTGATTAGTGAATTCGAGCAGATAAGACAGAAAGCTGCCGTGGCCTGATTTTGGGCATTTGGCCTACACTTTTTTTCGGATGGACTGTGGAAAGACAGGAATACCCTGTAAGCATAGCCAGCCCAGCCTGAGATTCGAACCCGGCATCTACCGCATATGAATGCTACCACTGGGTCGCGACGTTCGGTTCCAGCTCCTTCTAGTTTTTACTCTTCCAGCAACTGTCTCCATCCGTTTTGTCTGCGGTGTTTACGTATCCTTCTGTACCTTGTAACTATTCCACTGGGTTATCAACTTCAGGTTTGCACGTATTTTGAACTATCCTTCGTCTTGCTTACTCCGGTGAATTTTTAGCTTGTCTTGTAGTCTCTGCTTACCCGCTTGCCTTTTTACCTCCGTCATACACGTTGATATGTCTGTCGCTTGTGATTCTTCTTCCTCTTTTTATTTCCCTGATCACTTGTTTCTTATCATGCGACTTTCACATACAGGGATGCCTCGTTATTGTACGTTAAACATATCAGTGGTGAAGGATTTTAAAGCAATGGTCAGTTTTTCACCCAAAGAGAAATTTCTGGTTTTTATGAAATCCGAAGTTGCGTCACTTTTACAGTCCTGAAAGTTTGGCTAATTTGGCTCATTTGGCAACGCTGCAGATTGTTAACTGGAAGATACCCTGTTTGAATCTCGAATAGGATACCAGCTATTCTGACTAAAGGCAGACACCTAGATAATACCATAAATTAGTCCATGATCACTTCCCTATCATATTCAGTTGCATAGTTTTGTAATGACGCTGTCATATCTTGGACTGTGTAGTGCTGAGTAATAGAATTATTGTCAATAATGAACTGGAAAGGATTTGGAAGGAAGCGGCAATGGCGTAGTCGAGGTGCCGTCCCGTTATTTGCCTGCGGTGCGAAACTTACGCGTATATTCTGCGTTACTGAGAGCGTTGTTCATGGACCCGAGATGTGTACTTAAATGATTTAATCCAGTTTAAATCTTCATGCAATATTTGTAGAAGATCCTTTAAGGAGAAGATTACATTCTTCTGTGTTGATGTTGGTTGGTAATTTGTTGCCGACCTTTCCGTGCTGTCTCCATCTTCAGGGTAGTCCAAGCAAACTATTCTTGGATTGTTGTCCTCATAAGCAACGCTGTGGACACTTTAAATACGCCCTTTTAGGAGCCTCTGTGAAAACACTGATGAACTCTTTACAAAAAAACGCTGAAAGCAATTTCCGATACTGTGGAAGTTAACTGTTAAAATAACAAGAATATTGCGATTTAGGGTGGTTTTGTGTGTTATTTAAGGACATCAACTGCGAACGTAATAGAGCGTTGGTAATAGATGATTTTGCGTTGGTGGAATGATGCTATTGAAGGGACAGTCGAAAGTACTCTGAGAAAAATATTTCTCATTGCCACTTCGTCCACCAAAAATCCCACGAGGACTGGCCTGGGATCGAAGTCGCCCCTCAGTGATACCGACGACTAACCGCCTGATTCATAATTCGGCCGAGTGTAGGTGGATTAGACCCATCCTAAATCTGGAGTAATTCATTACATGCACAAAGAGTGAGCTATTTCTTTCTGATTTAGTGTTGCACAAAGGTTTCTGTTTGTGTACTTTTGTGTATGGCTTTGTCCCGAACAGTAGGAGCAGAAGTTGTGTCGTACCTACGTATGTTTATGTGGAACTAACCGAGCGTGGATGTAATTGGCTGGCTTCGTCTCTTTCACCCCACCACTCTCACTAAACATGAATCTGTGTGAGATAATAAAGTTGGTAACCCCTGCACTTAACTTGTATTGTCCTGCACTAGGTTGTATGCCGCACAACAACCGGCAGTTCCAAAACCGCAATCATAAAGTGTACAATACATACTGGCACTGTACACTCTGTGGATGGTACACGTGTTCACTGGATGCCCGTCCTTGATTTGCTGATTTCGGCTGGCGAGTTTATTTATTAATTCGTTACTGTATTCTTTTATTTATCTACGCGTTCCGTACGTAAGATTATGTTGCGTCTAATGATCGTTGTAAGTGAAAAATGAATTTTTAAAGAATATGGAAAGAAGCCGGCGTGGCAGCTTAATTAAGGTACCGTTCGGCCTTTGCCTCGTGAAGGTACGGAAAACAAACGGAAACCTTAGTCAGGCTAGCCGGAGTTTAGAATTTAATGGCTAGATTTCGTAGGTTAGGTGATTCTTTGACTGCACCGGCTTCAAAATTCTTATTCTAGATGAATATTCTAGCTTATTTTTTTTTCGCCTAATCCGTATCGGGTTTGGGTCAACACAGCTCGTCAGCCGAAGCGGTGAACTAATTGCTCACCTTCGTCGAATTTCGGGGCTAAGAATACTTGACGTATGTGCACTCCCTCTGTATTTCTTCATTGCATGATACTTAGGCAGAGGGACAAAGTTACCAACGGTCTTGTACGTTATATAGCAATGAATGTAGGATTGAGAACGATAAATTGCGAAAGCGGTCGTTGTCAGTTTTAGTGTGCTATTCTCGCACTTCGTAGGCAGCGATAAAATCCTGTCAGTCAGAATAACCTATCTGCGGTCCAAGATCTCTCAAACAAAATCAAACAAGATAGCTTTTTTGGGGACGTGGTCTCTTGGCAGGCTTCAGTACTAGCGGTGTTAACCTTCGGGCTTCACTTTGGATTACTGTAATGCTGGTCGCTGGACCTCCTGTCCACCGTTTCAAATGAGGAGGAAATCAAATGCAATTTCCGAAAGGTTGTGTCCTGTTCAGAATACGGTATGTTGGCCAAATTCCAGATGCCCGTTTAACCTGATTATTAATCCAATATCGTCAACAGTTTTGATACAGAACCCTTTGTCATTTCCTTGGTTCTCTTGTCGCGATTAGTTGGTTACGTACTGAAGTCACTATAGAGCTTGGATTTGTGAAGTCTCTTGTGAGGTTGAGAGAATAGGTAGAACTGGCTCTGCATCAAGTCCAGTGGCGAGCTGTGGCGTTAGAGGTGCTCCGGTCTCTGTTGCCAAGGTTGTTTGCTTACTGTGAGGCTTGGATTGGAGGGAAATCTCTTGCGAGATTGAGAGGTGTAAGAAACTGGCCCAGGATCTTGTTCAGTGGCGGATTTTGTTATTAAGGGCGTTAAACTGCTTAATTTGAGGATCTCTTAGCGGTGTTGTTGAAGATTCAAGTCTTTCAGGATGCTACACTGCGTTATGGGATAAATAGTTCCCGATGATTCAAAGGATTATGGTGTCATTTTCTTCAGTGTCAAGAGTCCAAGAAGAATACTTGACCCTGAAGACGGAAACTATTTACCCGCGACGCAGCGTGACATCCCAGAAGACTTTTTTTATAATCAAATTTTAGACTGTTGTCAGAGTTGGTTCGTTCCTGTAGAGTTTGGTTTGAGGGAAATCTGATGTTCAGGGTTGGTTGGAACTGGATGTAAATTGTACTGAATGGCGGGCTTTGTTAATGGGATCTTTACCTTTCTGGTTCTGTCGTGGCTGATTGTTTTTACTGCAGTCTGGATTTGAGGAAGTCTGTTGTGTGGTTGACGTATGGATAGAACCGGCTGTAGTCCCGCATTTCTTTTCATTCTGTCAGTGTTGAACCTCCGAGTGCAGAGCCAACGAGCATTGTGTCAGGAAATGCACTATACCCGCCTCGTACTTTGCGCGTTGCTGCAACTGGGCATATCACATATATTTTTCCTCTTTCCTCTCCATAACGTGTCGCCCTCTGGTGGCGAGGCCCGCAACTAAATGTTATTACCTGTACGAACCAACCAACCAACCGACACGCTACACTGTTAACCCCCTGGAACAACAAGCAATAGTGATTAAAATCAACAACTTTACTACCGGACCGTGCGCTGCGGTGGCGTAGTGAATAGATTCCTGCTTCGTATTCGAAAGTCTTCCATTTGAATCTATCTTGGTAGGTTTGTCATTGTTGTGCTTTGCTCCTACATTGATCTCGAAGTCCCTATACGAGTATGTCTGTTGTTTAGCGCTCTTTGTCATATTCAAAATGCCGTGGGTTTGAATCGGCCTGAAACTGACGGCTGTACAATATTGTTCGTGCTTTTCCTCAGTTCCAGAAATAAGACCGAGTTCTTAGTGTAGTGCACTGTTTCCCAAACGTTGTTTGCTTGCAGCCCCTGTTGGCTTCGAAGAGTAACCACCGATCTCACATATTGCTCACGTAAATATGTAAGTGTCCGGATGCCGGATGCTTTATTTCCAAAATTGAACATTTATATCTGAGATCGGATTTTAGATAGGTACTAATAATTTCAGTAGCAGACATAACAGTGAACTGTACAATCTAATTTTCGTGGGCACAGGAGCTTTCTTAATTAGATATTCTGTCATACGAAATAAACATATCGCCAATTAAAACACTTTCTCGATTAATTTTAACAAAAGATTATTTAACCCTTAGGCGACTAATGTCATATATATATGGAGCACCCATTCTTGATGTTTCTAGATCACACACAACGACGCAGCACAGTCGGTAGGACTCCTCTGGACGAGTGATCAGCTCGTCGC
>Ga0268261_10001809_pt1 | contig 15012 bp, 14 predicted proteins | sample TergutNc150P1_FD_190353 | JGI IMG/M metagenome (GOLD analysis project Ga0268261, IMG submission 190353) | Nasutitermes corniger P1 segment gut microbial community from laboratory colony in Florida, USA - Nc150 P1 (SPAdes) (version 2) | ecosystem: Host-associated > Arthropoda: Insects >... | reverse complement strand
CACTTTCGTTTGCACTTTGTTCTTTGTCACTGTAACTCGGTAAAGGATGCACAATTTTGTTTTGCCTATTTCCAATAATAGAAGAGTCACTGTCATTTTCACTGTCACTATCAGCGTCGTCAGGAACATCAGATAATGTGTCTGCCAACAATTCCACTGAAATTTCATCTTCTGTAAGACGTATTGCCTCGTAAGAACTACCTCTTTCCGTCATGGTTGTAAAGTGGTTGAAGGCTGAACGCTAACTAAATGTACAGCAGAGCAACAGACGCAAATAAAGTGCTGTTTGTTCTCTATATTTATCACAGATCATTACGTCGGAGTGAGGTCAAGTTTCTATAAACATCCGTCAGCAGGAACATTCGGAGACAGGCTCCATATATTGCGTAATGAAGTGTTATGTGCATGCAAACCAAGCGCATGTTAAAAACGCAGGTTTGCGTCACCTGTCCTGCACAGTTGTAACGTAAAGACGCAAATCTGCGTCACCCATCTGCAATGTGTTAACAAAAATAAAACTGATTTTGTGCGTGGATGGATGAGACTTGGATTCACCATCACACCAGAAACCAAACAGCAGTCAAAACAGCGGACAGAAGCCGGTTGTTCAGCGCCAAAGAAGACAAGGTCAGTTCCATCAGCAGGAAAGGTCATGGCATCGGTGTTTTGGGATGCTGAAGGCATTTTGTTTATTGTGAATCTTGAAAAGAGTAAAACAATAACCAGGGAATATTATTCCAATCTTTTAACCAGACTAGACAGAAAAATTCATGAGAAAAGACACAGTTTGCAAAAGAAAAAAAATAATCTTTCATCAGGACGATGCACCCGCACACAAAAGTGTTTTGGCAGTGGGAAAATTAAGGGTTCTGCACTATGAATAGTTGGAACATCCACCCTTGGCTCCCTCTGACTTCTCCCACTTCCCAAAACTCAAACTCTTCCTCGTTGGTCAGCGTTTTTCTTCGAATCAAGAGACGACTGCAGCTGTAGAGGGGTATTTTGCAGATCTTACGAAGAACCACCACAGGGATGGGATAATGACGCTGGAGCATTGCTGGAATAAATGTATCAGTCTTAAGGGAGATTATGTTGAAAAATAAAAATAATTTTGAAATTATACATTTGTTTTTTCATTGTTAGGCCGAGAACGTTTTAGAGCACCCACGCATGTGTCACGTGAGTGTTCTGGATGCGTCATGCAGTGTGGCACGTTGTTGGTTGCAACCGTGTTCTATCTGCACAATAAACTGCTAGTGTGTTGAGTGAATTGCACTGTTTACTGACTGATTTCATCAGGTTATGAGCCCAGGTCACACATAGTGCGCATACTCAGTAAAAGTGCAATGATAAATGAGATTGTTTGTGTGGCTTTGTGTGCTTTAAACAAAGAAAGTTTATCGACGGTCTACAACTGCATCAGATTCTAAGTGAGTGCGGTCGCCAAGAGATAATACACATTGGTGAACTATTATAATCTGCTATTATTGAAACTGGAAAAGTCGTATATCGTGAACGTTAGGGTTGTATTCCGTATTCAGTTTATTGTGTGTAATTGAATATTGCTAACAAAAGAAAATATGGCATCCGATCCTAAAATAAAAGTCGAAAAGCTTCTTGGTGCAACCAATTGGGCCAAGTGCAAGTGGAAAATGAACATGCACTTCAAACAATATGATGTCGATTATTGATGGATCGTGAAAATGTCCCAATATAACGAAAACCGAAAAGGCGTTGGGATGATGATAAAAAAATGTTGATGTGGATGCGGGATAACGACCGGACGGCGGCGTCAATCGTGAGTGCGCTGAGTCAACCGGTTGCGGATTTGGTATTGACGTCCAGCGATGCCAAGGACATATAGGACAAGCTCGTCAACGTGTATGAAAAGAGCAGTATTAAACGACTGAGTCTACTGATGACAGAGTTCTTCACACTCCAGCGTGATCCAGAAATGGACATTGCTGCTATGTCGCTGTAGTCAAGAAGTTATTCTCAGGCACGTATACAGAGCTGCATCGACGAGAGTCGCACGACATACTGATTCAACTGCTGCAAGGGCAGATCCTTGCAACAATGAGACCTGAGTACCAGGAGTTTAGCAACGCGTGGGATTGATGACAACAAGCGAGTGACGAACAGCCTGCTTGAGAAAGTGTACGATCGAAAAACGGTGCAGACCTCGACGACAGTGGCAGAATCAAGTGCGTTCATGGCACACACGTCAACCACGTAGATTCAACTGGTGGCAATCAAACAACGTCGAGTAAACCAGGTCGGTTGAAGAAGTCAACCAAATACAACAGACAAAACTGCACCTTTTTTCGCTGTGACAAGTTTGGCCATCTGAAAGAGAAATGCCGGGAACTGAAAGCTGACAAGAATAACTCAGTGGTGACAGAGAGCATGGACTCGTCGTCAGTGAACGATACCGGAGGTTCAGCTTTTTCGGCAGTAAGAGTGAATAGCAAGAGACGTTCGGATAAGTGGTTACACAATTCTGGTGCATCGCACCACATGACTGCCAATAAGCAGTACTTTGCAGTGCACAAGAGGTCTTCGGCTCCAGTCAATATATCGTTGGCAGATGAAGGCACGATACTAGCTCGTGGGTCTGGTCATGTTAATGTCGAGATGCTGGCATAGGACAAGTAGTGCCCCGGATACTTGGAAGACGTGTGGAACGTTCCCGATATTGGAAGACACCTGTTCTTGGTACGGAGTGTGGCAGAACACATATTACAGTTGTCAAAAAACATAGACGGGTTATGTTTCAATGCGACGGCCAGCTCGTCGCAACAGGCGGGTGGATGACGGACGCATAAGCCATGGACATTCGCGTTGTGGTCCCAAGAGAGCCAGCGAAGTTAACATTGCAACGGCTTAAGAAACCCTTCAGCTTTGGCATGAACGTCTTGGCCATCAAGACAAGCGTCATGTGCGAAAGGTGCTGGAAGGGATGGAAATCAACATGAGCACGGCAGGACAGAAGGCTTCTGTGATGGATGCGTTTTGGGTAAAGCGTATCAGAAGCCATTCACTCCACGGTCGGATTGATCACAGGTCGTCGGTGAGCTGATCCATGCCGATGTTAATGGACCAATGTCAGTGAAGTCGTTTCGAAGTGCAAAATACTATGTGTCTCAAGGACGATTACAACGAGTATCGCAGGGTTTTCTTCATCAAGGAAAAGAATGAGGTTTCCAAGTGTTTACCCACATTACTGAATGAAGTGTCGACTGCAGGTCACAGAGTAAAGAAGTTCCGATGTGATGGTGGCAAGGAGTTTGCAAGTGAAAAAGTTCGTCGAGTCCTCAGTGATCGTGGTATTATGTTGTTGCTCTCGGCGATGAATATGCCTGTACAGAACTGAGTTGCACAACGCAAAAACCATACGGTTGTAGAGCTTGCACGGTCAGTGCTCTCAGTGAGCAGCCTACCTAAACCAATGTGGGCACAGGCTCGTGAAACTGCAGTATGTGCGCTCAATCTTACAGAAAAAAACAGTTATATGGAAATCTCCAAATGGAAATGTGGAATGGTCAGGTGATGAACTTGGATCATCTACGTCTGTTTGACAGGGAGTGTTATGTATACATCCCAAAGCAGTTTCAAAAGAAATTCTACAACAAGAGTGTGTTTGGTCGAATGATGGGTTACCTAAATGATAAATACGGGTACTAGGTTTACGTGCCATCTCTCAACAAGACAGTGCATTCGCATATCTACTTGAAGCCAGAACGAGTTTGCACTATTTCAGTAACTGAAACGGGGTTGGACAACGCAGCTGTGGAAGATGTGGTTGCGCATCTGTGGAAGATGTAGTTGCAGAGAAAAGGCAAAATGACACAATGTTGGAGTTGTCACAGTCGGAGAAAACCCTCGAGGTAGAGACCGAGGAAGAGTTTTCGAGGAACACAGGAAGACCAATACGCACGATCAAGCGACCAGCGTGAATAAAACCTGGGGACTACACTTTTCCGTCGGCACGCACTGCTACTGCTGGTGGTGAAGATCCATCGTCATACTGGAAAGCTGTGAACTCAGCGCAGGAGGAGTGAGTTACAGTGATGAAGGAAGATATGGATCCGTTGGTGGAAAATGACACATGGGAGTTTGATTGTCTGAAGAATGTGAAGGTCATCGACAACTGCTGGGTGCTTCGAACGACAGTGAATGCTGAGGGTTTGACAAAATGGCTTCGCGCTCGACTGGTCGCGAAAGGACATGTGCAAAAGGCGGGCATTTATTAAGATGAGATCTTCAGCCCTGTGCCGCGCTACGACAAAGTACATGCTGTGCTTGCAGTTGCTGCTCTGGAGAGGTTGCAGTTATGCCAGTTTGATGTTAAGATGGCATTTCTGTACGGCACACATTAAAAGGAAGTGTACATGCGTCAACCAGATGGGTTCAACAACGGCAGCGGTCGGGTGTGCAAGCTCAATCGATGCCTGTACGGTCTCAAGAAAGCCCGTAAATGTTGGAATCAGCGGTTTGTAGACTTCATAAAGAAAAAGAGACTGAAAGTTAGTACAGCGGACCCATGTTTATTTGTGTGCCAACGTAATGGCAAAAAGCTAACTGTTGCCATCCATGTGCACGATGATGATCGCGGGGAGTAAGGTGAGTGAGATCGATGTATTTGTTGATCAGCTGCATCGTAACTTCAAGATTACGATGTGCACACTCAGCAATTTCCTGGGAATGCAGATAGAGCACCGTGAGGAAAGGAATTTCATGTGCCAGAGTGTCTACATGAAAAAGGTCTTGGAACGATTCAAGATGCATGAAGAAAATCCAGTAGCAACGCCTTGTGAGCGTAGTAGTGGTGGAACTGAGGATTCAGGTGGGAGCAATGCGGCATACCGTAAAGCGGTGTGCTGCCTCATGTACCTAATGACAGGAACACGTCCAGACATAACATTGCCGTGTCGCGAGCAGCTCGAGCAATGGATCGACCAACAGAGGCAGAGTGGATTGGTGTCAAACATATCCTCAAGGGAACGAGCAAATATGGTTTGCTGTACGGAGCTGGTAACATTAAGGGACCTTAAAAGCATTCAGCTATGCCAACTCTGCATATGACGTCAGAACAAGATAGTCAACGAGTGGCGTGATGGCTGTGTATGCAGGCAGTGAAACAGCATGGTCAAGCCAACTGCAACAGTCAGTGGCACTGAAAACAACGGAAGCAGAATTAATTGCAGCCAGTGAGGGAGCCAAAGAGCTCCTTTGGCTGAAACGTCTGCTTGGAGAACTCGGTGAAAATTGTAGTGAGTTACCAACGTTATATGTTGACAATGCAAGTGCAGTGAAACTTGCGAAAAATGCAAATTTTCATAAGCAGTCAAAGCACATTGAAGTGCGGTATTACTTTGTACGTGAGTGTTACCAGGATGGTCGGATAGGGGTGGAACACATCGACATAGTAAAACAGTCAGTAGATTTTTTGATGAAACCGTTGGATCGAGTGCAGTTTGAAACCCTACGTAATGACATTGGTGTTTGAGATTATTAACAGCAGTGCAGCATAGCCAAAGTTCATACAGTGTTTAGGATATACACACTGTGCGGTGGACTCGACTATGTGCGGCTGCTGCTACTGTTCTGGGTCCATGATCTAGATTTGTGTGTTGCGAGAGTGTTCTGTATGCGTTCAAACAGTGCGGCATGTTTTTGGTTGCAACTGCATTTCATCTACACAGGAAACCGCTTTTATGTCGGGTGAATTGTACGGTTTACTAACTAAAGTACAAATGTTTGTTAATGAAGGTTTGTCAATAACAATGGCCATAAGATGGCCTAACATAATAAAACCGCTGAGCTGTGGGAAGTTACAAGAGAGAAGCCTATAATGCTACAAACGAGAATAAGAAAACAGCAATGAATCGGTCATACTCTGGGGAAGGGGAATGAATTCATTCAGAAACAAGCAGTGGATTGGAATCCACTTGGAACCAGGAGAGGAAGACCAAAGCAAACCTGAAAAAAGACTGTTTTGGAGATAGCAGGCAAATGCATCAAAACATGGAGCAAGGTTAAGAGGTTGGGGGGCAACAGAGTCAGATGGAGATGCTTAAAAAATAGTCTATATTCCTAGTGGATGAAAGGATATAATACTAGTACTAACCACCATATTATATTTCACAAGTATAATGCCAGGTCTGGATTTTAAGACTGCCCCAATATTAAACTGCATCCATTATGGTTAGTACACAACACCCCTATTGAATTATTATTCTACAATGAAGACATATAGAAGATTTTAAACTTTCTATTAAAATTTTATGCAGATTCAAGACTTATGAGATACCAATCTGTTTTGACTTGTATAAAATATCAACAGCTACTAACAACTGACAAAGATTCATATCTCACAAGATTTATATTTTCATCAACACTGCCATGGAAATCTCAAATCACACAATATTTTGTGTGATAATATGTATGAAATGGAGCGTAATGTAACTGTTATCTAGTGTATGACAGTGAAAGATATATCATTGTTTACAGCTGTCTTTGGGGATATTAATGTAAAATGCATAAATAACATACGAACCAAAGAACAAGCTTCTCTGTCAGCAGACAAATAAAAAACACAATAAACAGATACAAGTACATTAAAATTCTCAAAGCTGTACCAGATGCTATGAAGGAAAGTGACCTATAGCAAACAAAGAAATACATTTTCTTGTCTCATCACCAGAGCACAGGAAAAAATCAAAATGGTAATGAACCATAAGGTTCCTTAAAACATGGGGAATTTCTTGGCTATCTGAGCAGCTATTAGATTCTCACTGACACTGCTCCATGTGTGATAAAAGCATTATCAACAAAGAAAGCAGATTTTACAAAAAAAAAAAAAAAAGAATCATATTACTGGTGGAACTGCGCTTGTTCTAGGAAAAATTGAAACCAAATAAAAGTCATACAGTTACATCGTTACAAATATTTCAGGATATCCATAGACTACAAACAACTTAAGTAATGAATTTGTCAGGGCAGATGACCTCTAAAAGAAGAAAAACCAGGTTGATCCATAATTTAAAATTTACACTCATACTTACATAATCTCCAATGCTGACACATCCGAAACGTTCAAGTTCCTCTTGTATTGTAATACGATGCCCATAGCCTGATGTGCACTTTCTTAGTTCACAACTTTGTAAAAGAGAGTTATAATAATTCTTCTGCAGCCGAATGTAATACATGTCACCAAAAATTATATTGTGGTTACTGGCCATTAAAAATATTTCTATATAAGCGCTGGAGGAACTGTCATGTACTTTCAATTTAAAATTTAACTTGTTACGAAACATATGGTATGTACTGATGTTATTGAAAGTAGACACTGTGAAATTCTTCTGCTCTGAAATGTAATAAAAATATTATACATAATGTGCATTACAAAACATAACATGAGACACAAATATAGATAGATAAGACAGATGGATGGGCGGGAGGGCGGGCGGGCGGGCGGGCAGGCAGGCAGGCAGGCAGGCAGGCAGATAGATACCCTGGTATTCACAACACAAATGAGAAAAATCACAGTCTACCACAGTCAATATGTGAGAACGACCAACTTGATGCACATTTTTTTCCCATTATTTTATTTAAATTATACTTTCCTCTACCAACCTAACGTGTTAGCAAAGAGACATCACATATATGCATAAAAATGCTATATGTTGCATGTACAGAAGTAACCTCCTGATGATGTATTAGTTTGAAACTTGTAGAAGAAAGTATAATTGAAATAAATTAATGAGAAAAAAGTATGCATCTAGTTTTTCATTCTCCCATATGTATAGTACGATGCACGGTTCTGAAAATGTAAAGTTTACCACAGTCAAGTTCATGTTCCCACAATAGGAGGTTTCCCACACCAGCTAACTTTGACTTGAAACCCTTCATTAGTGACCTGATGTGGTCAGCAAAAAATGGAATCTCTAAACCCTTGTAAATTTGCTCTTTACTAATCTATGAATACCAAGGTGCTTTAATCACAATATGAAGACACTTACACGGTAACACCTGCAGATTCCTAACATGGGTGTGGATGATGGACCACCAAATAAGGTATACAGAGTCCATCACAGGACGAATGATTTGCTCATACAGCAGAACATCTTTTTGGTTGTACAGGCCACTTCTATTAAGGCGAGGGTCTAGCATGCCCAGTCTCTGTGCTGCCTTCCTCCCGACCTGATTTATATAAACCATACAGGTCAGCCGCACATCAAGAGTCACCCCCCAGATAGTAGGCAGTATAGACTCGGTGCACTGGCTGTCCAAAGACTTGTACTGACTGGAGCTCTTAGATATGCCTTGCAGTCTGAACAAAGAATAGCACGGTGTTCTTTGAGACACTGATGGCCATCCTGCAGTCATACAGCCAGTGCTCGAGGTGCTGAGGTAAGTCTGCAGGTAGCCAACGAGAGAATGCAACTGGTGGAAAATGGCTATGATGGCCTTGTCATCTGCATAGAGAGCTAATTAAATGTACCGGTAAGGTTTTGGCATGCATATCATATACAGGCCCAAGACACAGTGCAAAAAAAATCACCTTACACCAATGAAGCCTGCATGCTGCAGCAAGATGATGTGGCTCTGTAGAACATCTGCAGTGTTCATTAGTTTATTCACAGATAGGCAAACACTGTTTTTTCAAGTCAAGTTTGATACTGGAGATGATAAGCTTGTAGAGGAAACCTTAATTCTGTATGGTGTCAAAGTGCTTCGCTGTGTCTGCATCAGGACTCAAAGTGCTCATAATGCAGTGTCCCATGCTCATTTACTTCACTTGGGATTCTCATGAGTAGGTGTTTTCAAAACAACTGCCCATAGTGTCAAGGAGACATATGGGATGGAAGGATGGAGTATGGGGCTTTGATACAGAGTTCATGTGGGACTATTTCCATGCCTGTGGGAGATACTGCCTATAGAGGATGACTTTAAACATCTTTGTGAGGAACATCATTGCTCAGTTCGGTAGATGTTTCAAACTCTATCTGGTATACCATTTGTAGTATGGCTGCACTGGTTAATCCTTCACTCCTTCAGACAAAAGGTTATCAAACACGTGAGGCAGCAGACCTGGCCTTCAGAGTGACATCCCTGGTGACTTGTCACTGCTTCCTGAGCTGATATGTCAGGCATATTTTGGCCTCAGCACTAGCTGACAAAGAAGGCCACATGTAGCCACAAAGACAATTAGTAGTGGATACTGCTAAGGCCTTATGGATGGCTCTGGTCAGTCACCTTCTCCTCAACAATGGACTTGTTGATTGGCATCTCATCAGGTATTGCCAGATTTTCCAGGATTCTGTCTTTAATGCAAATCTGGAAAATGACCCAGTCTGCTCACTTGAAATTGGGATGGCTTAGAGGGATTTAAAAAATATGATCGATGCGTACTGTTGACAGGAACTGCAAGTGAACTGAGTTGAGTGTGGAGCAGATAGTTGAAATCCAATGTAGGATGACATTTTTTGGCTATGAAAATACCAAGAACATGAGAGATGGATTTGGTGGGAGTGTCCAGCCACTTTTTTTCACTGTCACCCAGTTCATTTTTGGTGACAACAAGACCCAGATGGGGCTCATGACCAGATCTTGTTAACAAGAGTGTCTGGTTTTTCCAGCTGTTGCTGGTGATGAAAGGCTGTGTCTGTCCCATATCTTTGTCTTCATCCTTGCCAATTATACATATCTGAAATCTCCACGCTTTAGTTAGAGTATGTATGTACAATGTTGAATGGTCCCTTATTATAAATGTTAACTACCCCTTCATAAAATAACTCAGTATTTCATGAAATAACAGACTACACACTTTAACAGTAATGTATACATAACCAAACAGTAATCACATTGAGAGTACAAAAATGGACTCCACTGGCATGTAATGAAAATCAGTCAAAAAACATTATATGCATGGTATCTAATAATAATAGCAAAATCTGAAGTACAAACATAACACAACATACTAACTTACAAAACTGCACATAAATATAAACCGAAAATTTCAACATCCAAAATTACAGTAATGAGAATGAAGAAATATTACAAAGAGTAAACACATAAATACAGCAAAATTCCTTTAATCTGACATGCAAGAAATCAGAAATACTGATAACCCAATGCTGGAGGAGGGCAGTACCAAGACTAAAAGTTTTGTTTTTTACCAGAAAAAGCTTCATCAATGAAACAGGCCTCCAAGAGTGTCTACATCAAGTGATGTAGTACCTCCCGATCCCTTGTCTACTACTCCATCAACTTTGTCTGCTATAAAGGCACATAAGTCGACCCTGATGACACTGAACCAACAGATGAAGGAGATACCCAAATGAAATACTCCTCTCATTAGTTGTACAGTCCAAGTATAGAAGTAATCAAAAATTACCTGTACAAACTTAGGTCGGTATAGCTAATGTCTGGCAATCTAGTATATTTGATAAATCAGCATGCAGCCTCCTGCACTTTGGGCACCAGATCTCTTTCCCGAGGGTAAGGCAATGGGCATGGCATTGACCACCCAACCCGTCTAGTGCCAAGGTTAAAGGAAGATGAGAGCTATACCTCTGCTACCCCTATGGACATTCATGGCCTGTTCTAGGGTAAACTTCACCGTTACCTTGATAATTCGGCACCTGTTCAGTCCCATGCAAGAAGAATTAAAATAATTTTGCTGTACATGGGACAGTAACAGAAGAAATATCTGATCTTATTTACTCAAAAAATGTCCTTTCAGAAGTAAAAAAATATGACTCCAATAAGAAAGACCCACTAATTTATAACATCAACTATGCCTACATAACACCACATCAGGATTAACACTTAATTATGGTAGTGACATTTGGAATTTAAAGCAAAAGGAACCCCAGACGTATCTACTGCAAATGTGGTTTTGTGACCACAGGAGTTAAAATACATTAGACCACAAAATAATTTTGGCATGATATACATAAGCTTGGGTTAATTGATGTAATATGCATTCACAATAGAACACTTTTTCTGAAACTCTGTGTATGTATCTTGAGCCCACAAAATTAAATTTTAATTTCAGAAGGTACAAAAAATGAGCAGAGAGTCCCATGCTACATGAATATAAAGATAAAATAGTCTCTGTACCTGACAGTCGTAGTGGAGGAAATTCCTTTGTTGCAAGTGATACATTCTGCCAGTCACCAGTACTTATATTCCAGTTGCAGCCTCCATCCAAAGGAATGCATTCTTCCATATTAACTCCAACATACGAGTCTATCAACATTAATTAGAGCAGGGTGTAACATTGACAGATGAAATTATCAGTGAGTGTACAATTTCAGTGCAGACACAGTTTCAAGATCTCAAGAGTTAAATATATCCCATACAAAGTTTCATTCAGTTCACTGCTCACATGCATTATTCCCCATGTCAAATATTAATTGAAATCTTTACTACCCCTTATCTTTATTAGCATTTGGTGATACTGTTGTGTATTTATTAGCATTTGATGATACTGTTGTGTATTTATGCAAGGCTATCCATCATATAGTGATACGTACTTAATGTTGTATCATTAGGCAAAAGAATAGGCAAACCCCGAGCATTTGTCATGGCATGTATTTCAGTTGTTCCTCTTTCACCAATTGTTCTGAAGTCTGGAAACTCTGAAAAGCATAACATCACACACAAAGAATATAGGGTAAGCCAAGATGTGCTACAGAAAAATATTTTTGAAATATTTTATTATCTGCAATGTAGGCCTGTCAAACAAGAACTGCAGGGCTTTATGACATGGCCTGACCATGTTTTTATATTTATAAAGTTTTACTGTCCCTGTTTCAGAACACAACAACAAACATTCTTGCACTGCATCCTGTGTGTGCATGTGTGGTGTGTGCATGCATGTGTGTAGTTAGACACACACTTTTAGAAGACACAAACTTATTATTTGCATAATATACTCAAGAAATCATGCAGAATTAAATAATATGAATATTTTAAGTACCTGCCTTTTTGCATTGAAAGCTTCACAAATTAAAAACAAGAGTATGTGACCTTATTTGTTGCAGCCCAAGATGGCATGTTGTGTGTCAGACTTGGAACCTGTTCTGAGTTTGACAGGCCTGCTTTATTGTGATATAAAAATATGTTAATTACCTCTACCATAGCATTCACTTACAGCACTGATCAGCACAGTCTGATCAAGTAAGTTCCTTTCTGCTTGAATTTTATATGTGAAGCGTGTCCATTCATCTGGTTCAACTTCCACAATAAACTGCTGTGTGGTCATAGGCGGCACCTGAAAAGAGTACACTTTTTACATTCTACAGTGTAAAAGCACGTAATTTATTAAAAACAAATTCAATGAATCTTACTTCACTAAGTTATATGCCCCCTTCTTTTCCTATCCAGTGTGCTTCAAAGATCAATATTTACAAAGTGAAAATTTCACTTTTTTGCAACAGCACACCTACTACTGAACTAAAACGATTCTGCAATTCGCAATATCACATAGTCTGCTATGTTTGAAATACTTTGTTAACAAACCACACTAAGCATCTTATTCTTAAGTGTAATTAATTCTACACAATTTGCAAATGGCACTGTGTTTCATAAAAACTTCCAGGAATGTCATGAATTAAGTGCAATAAAAAGTCAACCTTTATTCTGATGGACTGCAGCAGGTTTTGCAATACCACCATCCTTAGTTTAATCATGTTATTGGCATTCAACATAACAAATTATACTGATTTCTAGGATGTGTTGCTCTGCAGTCTGGTAGAAATACCAAAGTTTGGAAGTACGGAAGCAGTACATTTTTTCCTAGTGCTGCTAAATTTCTACTGGACAACATGAGTTCACATTTCAAAAGGCAGGGCTCTTCATAGTCTCCATAATGAAAACGTTGAATCTCATGCAATAATGACTGTGTTCCTCACTGCTACACATACATACATGACATAAAGGAATGGTTTGAAACTAATTTACTATCACTAAATTTAGAAAAGACTCACTATATGCAATTCATGGCTAAGAATAAACCCCCTGATGACTTTGATATAATGCATGGAAGTAAAAAAATTACCATGGTTAAAAATACAAAATTCCTTGGACTAACGCTAGATAGTACGCTTTCCTGGAAACCTCATATTGATACTATTGCACCTAAACTGAGCTCAGGTGGCTTCGCATTGAGACTTCTCAGGCCCCTTCTGTCACTGGAGTCTTTGAGAATGGCATACTTCTCATACTTCCATTCCGTCCTGACCTATGGAATAATATTCTGGGGGAATTCCCGTCACAGCAGTGCCATTTTCAGACTCCAAAAAAGAGTCATGAGAATTATCACAGGGATTAGGAACAGGGACTCCTGCAGAGAACATTTTAGGACACTCAAAATACTACCACTGCAGTCACAGTACATAATGTCCCTTCTTTTATTTGTGACTGACAACAAAGATCTTTTCCAGAGGAACTTTGAGGTACATCAAATTAATACAAGGAATAAGTCATCCCTACATCAACCTCCTTCTAGAGTGTCAATTTACCAGAGGGGGGCATATTGTACTGGGATCAGGGTATTCAATAGTCTACCTCCTCAAATAAGGGAAGTGTCCCACAAAAGACAACAATTTAAACGTATCTTGAAGGAATTTTTGTATACTCACTCGTTCTATATATTGGATGAATATTTTAATTGTAAGACAACTAATGATATTTAATATTGTTCCATTATTTGTTATTCATTTTTTAAGTTTTAAGCAATTAACTGCTTTTATTGTAAACATTTGTTAACGCTCGACTGCTGCCAATGGCAGAACTGTAATTTGTGCCACATTGTATAGTGTATACTAATGATGATATATTCTATATCCTGCGGGCTATGCCCTCTCTGGATCAAATGAACAAAAATAAAAATGAAATGAAATGAAATACACGTTAATAATGGTGTTACTCGTGTAATTATTCTACTCAGTTTCAATCTCCAATTCATTCCAAGCCACATTTTAGGCATTGTTTTTGTAATGAGACAATCTAGTATCTTACTGCCTTCCTCCTTTCGAAGATTAGCCCTCTAGAAGCCCACACTTTGAATGCAGCACACTACATTTCTTGATGGACCTTTCTGATAGACATTTGGCTCCAAGACATAAATACCAGGTAAAAATCTTTGCTCAGGCAAGAGTTCAAAAAAACAGAACATGGGAGGCTGTTTTATCTTGATGATGGCTCTCTCTGCAGTCAGATCATTTTTTTTTTGGCAGCTTATTTAATGAAGATGCCAGTAGCTCCAGCTACACTGTGCTCAATGGTATGCTGATTAATCAGTGACTAGTTTAAAGAAATTTAGAAGGCAATGGTCATGGCCTAATTGAGGTACAATATTGGCAGCTTCTGGATGGAGTGAAGGAAATCACGAAGCTAAAAAGCCTCAGTCAGAACAGCCAACCACCTGAGACTGTAACCAGGCATCTTTTGAATTCTAGTCTAGAACATTACCACTACACCAACTCATTCAGTTGGAAATGTATACTAATAGACCCAATTTGCAGAGGTATGCTTTCAGGTGACAGTGTCTTGTAAGAAGACCTATACATTGGGCTTATGAACTTTCTGACTCATTCATCCTGAAAATGGTGACTGCAATGTAGGCCATAACACTTGAAGAACTTCAACACATGATGTAGCCAAAGACAGACAGTGTCACACTTTACATACAGGACATTAAAACTTACGAACCAAAGGAAGTTCACAAAATTTCATTGTTAGACTACAGAATCAAAAGTACAACCAACCAAACATTTGCAATCTTTAACATTCTTACAATATCACAATTGAAAAGATTTTAAACCCAAGAAGGATGCAGTAATTTAATCCACTGGAAACTATAATAATACTGAATCATGGGGATAGTGAAAGTCCAAGGGCTACCTCTCAAGTCAGACTCCTTCATCTCCAGACAGTTGTACCCTGTGGGGCATTTGAATAGGATGTCACTTAAAGGAAATTTCACACATATGTTAC
>Ga0268261_10001808_pt1 | contig 15015 bp, 17 predicted proteins | sample TergutNc150P1_FD_190353 | JGI IMG/M metagenome (GOLD analysis project Ga0268261, IMG submission 190353) | Nasutitermes corniger P1 segment gut microbial community from laboratory colony in Florida, USA - Nc150 P1 (SPAdes) (version 2) | ecosystem: Host-associated > Arthropoda: Insects >... | reverse complement strand
AGTGTCGTGTGTTGTCAGGTAGAGGTCTCTGCGACGAGCTGATCACTCGTCCAGAGGAGTCCTACCGACTGTGGTGCGTCGTTGTGTGTGATCTAGAAACATCAAGAATGGTTGCTCCATATATATGACATTAGTCGCCTAGGGGTTAAAGTACACCGATATAACCCTAAACACCTATATCCGAAGTTGAACGGTTACGGAGATAATGGCGAGAGAAAAGTGTGGTGTTCTTGCGGTTCCACGTACTGTACCTGTTTCGCGTGATGTGTAGGCTACGGCTACATTGGAGCCAGAACCGACACAACACAAACAGTCAGAACAGACTCCAGATAAGGAATTAGAACTCAAAAACCTTACTGGTTATGTCAGCGGCTGCACTGAAAACGATACGACTGGAATGTTATCTCCCCAGACCGTCTGAAGTTTCATTGTAGCCGATGACATAAACAGTGATGTTTTTTAGTTCTAATTCCTTATCGGGAATCGGTCATGACTGTTGTGTCGTTTCTGGCTCCGTCCTTCAGGCTACAGCCGGGTCAAGCCCATTCACGCTGCAAGTTGTCACTGTTACAGTTAATTGTAAGGAGTTGTAAAAATTTCTTTTGTGTTTTCCCACGTGGAATATTGTGACATGCATTTTGTGTATGGATTTTGTGATGGCAATGCACGTGCTGCTGTTTATTACCAAAGGTGTTTTCCCGACCGAAGAATTCCGTCTAGGGGTGTATTTTCTCGTATTCACCAGATAACGCGTGAGGCTGGCTGTCTTCCAAGTGTTGCTGTGCAATCTGAAAGGGAGGTGGTACCATTGATTAACACACGAGAGAACATTCGTGATGGTTCAGAGAAGTCCTCGACTGTCCACTTGTAGAATTACCTCTCGCGTTGGCGTGTCACGTATGCAGGTGTGGCGAACTCTACATGAGGAAGATTTACAGGGTACAACATCTGGAAACAGAGGACCCTGCTCAACGTATGGATTTGTGCCAATGGATAACAACACATCCCCAGCTGTTAAGCGTCATTTTATTCACTGATGAGGCGTCTTTTACCCGGGACGTAAGCGCAATCCCAATTACAGTATAAGGTGTGTGGCACTGAGCCCAGCGATGCGGTTAACTCAGGAATACATAAACAGACCGAGGGACGTCAACTGGCGCTTTCGTGTAAGTCTCCGCCCTCAGTTAGCTCTTTGGTTTGTTGGTTGGTTGATGACAAGGTCTTTTGGAATTCCTGGAAAGCTGTCCAGCAAAAGTTATGCCCCTCACTTTTGCGTAAATAGACCTATTGTTGTTGCAGGCGCAGTGGTCCTTAGTTTATCCACGTCGAGGTCTTCAACTGCGCCGGGGAACTCAGCGTCAGCGAAATCCTAATTATAGTTTAAGTTTTTTTGTAGTACTGAGTCCATTCACTCGGTGAAATGCAGGAATGGCTAAAGTGAACAAGAAACGTCCTCAGTTAGAATTTTGGTTAGTATCAAGGTCAACTATGGTAACGGGTGAGACGACAATACACCAAACATAACGCTGTAGCTGCTCCTAGCCTATCGTTTGAAAATTGTACCGGCCAAAACCCAAACAATGCAAACATGAAACTCCACCTCCACAACGCTGTATTTTAAGACTGAGCCTTGTAGAAATAAGTACCACCACCTCTGGCTCTCTTATCCTTTTCCACGCCTGATGTCTCAGGCATACCTGGAACTCGCACCCAATCACAAAATTTTTCATTCAAGACTCGACACACATTTAAGATTATTTATCCACAGAACTGTTATCAGGATGGGGACCATTTTCATGTCCGTTTATTATCATAACATTCTAAACTTCTTCTTACCGGTTTCAGCTTGAACCTTTTCTTTTTTCCTGGGATGCTATTAGTTTGTCCGCAGGATTGAAATGTTTTCGTATCGGCAGTTGGTAACCGGCACTTCATAGTTCGAATTTCAGACATACCAACTTAAGATAAAAGAGTATTTTACGTCATATAAAGACAGCGATAGCTTATAACAATGACTAGGGGTTCGTAATTTAACAGAGACGATTTTGACTCCATTTCTTGGCATGAAAGCGTGTGAACCAATGTAACAATAAAATGCCCAAAATTTCCCAGTGAGGCGTACCCTGAGATGTGAGAAACTAGGAGCTAACCCGTATTATGAAATGAGACAGCTTTTTGCTGACGTAAGGTGACTGTTGAAAATCGATAGTACTCAAAATGTTGTGACGCTGGGAACACACACCAACAGCCAGATTGTTTGTAGCGGGCATTCAGAGCTTAATATTAGCTTATGATGGAATGGCAAATCAGATTCGACGTCCCACTGTCTGTTAGCCATTCCTGCCTTTGACCGCATCGCTGGGCTCTATAACAGACACCATACCTCTAAAAGGGGAATAAGCTAACGCTAATCATTTTGAAGTCAGGCTGAGGGCCTTGGCTGGTTTTGCCAAAAACTAGTGCCTATGTGGCATAAACTAATTATGGGAGGGATAAACTTTGGTTGGTTGGTTGTCTGGGTTCCAAGGCCAGACTGGCTCAGTCAGTCGCAAAAGCGACTTAAATCAGGCGCTTAGGTGAAGCCGCCGCGTCTGAGGAGGGGAGTGCGGGCCGTGCCCCGATTTAACATCGTATACCCTGGCATTTCCCTTACAACTGAGGAAAATCACGGAAAACCTCTGTCAGGGTAGCCGAAAAGTGCTCGGCTGATCAGCGCCGAACGCGATTGGTATGGTCAACTTGGCCATCGCGGGCGATGGCCTCGACTGGCCTGCTGGCTCCTGCCGCCCTTGGCGTACGCCTAAGGCGAAGGGGTCAACCCTCGGTCAGCGTAGGTGTCTGCCGAGTTGCCATACAAGGGGGTTCTCCACGTCAGCTAACTTTGAGTCGAAGCTCGCAGTTAGAGCTCTCATGTGGTCGGCAAACAGCTGAACACCCAGGTCCTCGTGTGCCTGTTACTTACGTACCAGGGGGCACTACTAGCAAGGCGGAGACACTTGGATTGCAACACCTGTAACCTCCGGACATGGGAGCGGGCAGCGGACCTTCAAGCCGGGCACGCATAATACATCATGGGGCGGATGAGCTGCTTATATAGCAGAACTCCGTTCCTGATGGAGAGATCACTCTTCCTATTCAAGAGGGGACCCAACATACCCATCCTTTGCGTAGTCCTCTTCCTCAACTGATCGATGTGAGGCGACAAGGTGAGTCGTGTATCTAGGGTTACCCCCAGATAACGAGTTCTGTCGACCCATTCGATTGGTTCCCCGAAGAGTGTTACTGGACGGGGTTGAATGAAGTGCCGTCCAGCACGCGCGAAGATTGTTGCGGTGCTCTTGGAAACATTAATGGCGAATCTCCATTCACCCAACCAGGGTTGAAGGTCGTTTAGGTATGACTCCAGATAGCTGACAAGCAGCGTCGGCTTGCGGGACGTGGCTATGATGGCCGTGTCATCCCTGTAGAGAGCTAACTGGACGTGGTGCAAGGGTGAGGGCACGTCGTTGACATACAGACTGAAGAGGACAGGGGAGATCAATCCACCCTAAACCACTCCAGCCTTCATGCCCCGATGAGATGACGTGGCCGTCTGGAAGGGCGCTTCGAACGTCCGGTCCCGAAGGTATGATGAGATAGTATGGACTATATAGGACGGGAAGTTGAGGAGTGTTAGCTTGTAAATGAGCCCATCGAACCAGACGGTATCGAAGGCTTTGGCCACGTCGAGGAAAACTCCGCCTGTTAGCTTCTTTTCACCGAAGTTCCTGGTTATTCTTCCAACTAGACGGGCCAGCTGCAAGGACGTGCTATGACTGGGTCTGAACCCAGACTGCTCGTCTCGCATTAGACCGCGCTCGCTTACTTCATGTAAGATCTTAGCTAGTAGGATCTTTTCAAATAGTTTACCAATCGAGTCCAACAAACTAATGGGTCGATAGGATGACGGTAGTGCCGGATCCTTCCCGGGATTAAGGATAGAGGTCGCCCGAGCGTGCCTGCACAAGGAAGGGAAGTGATGGGTGAGGAGAATTGCATTGAAGATCCCGACCAGGAGAAATACTGTACGCTGTGGAAGATGCTTCAAGGCTCTCTTCGGTATACCGTCTGAGCCAGGAGCCTTGCGCAAATTGAGACCCCTGATGGCTTTGTGAACCTCATCAGGGTTGGATAACTTGGGTTCGCTGGCAGGCGTCTGAAAGTACGACCTCAGCGCCACGTCAACCATCTCAATAACTGCCGGACCGAAGGATCGGCCACCGGCTGAAACTGAGTCTCCAGAGTGTCAGCAAGGGCTTCGGCTTTCTCAGAGTCTGAGAGAGCGATTCCGCCCGGGGTTACCAGGGGGGAACTCTCATCACCCACTTGGCCATCCTCCACAGAGACTGGTCTTCGAGATCGAGGGATTCGAGTGTGGCACTCCACTGGTTGTTCCTCCACTTGTTGAGCCGGCGGGTCACTGACATCTGCAGGCGGTTGACTTTGGCTCTCAGAGTGGGGACCCTGGTGACCTGCCACTGCTTCCGCATCCGATTCTTTATTTCGTCCTGAATGCCAGCCCGTATCGGAGGCCGGAGAAGTTCTCAAGCACGTGTCAATTGCCATCCCATCGTGTAATTCCGGATCGACCGGAAATTGACACTCGCGGCTGTTTTCTTCTTAGACTTCCCAGCAGCCAGGTTAGGGGCTGCTGTGGTTTTGGGCTCAGCCTTCTGAGGGCTGGCAGTCTTCCTGGTCGCGGTCACTTTAGGCCTCTCGGAAGGTTCCTTGACCGGCTGGGAAGGGGGATTTGGAACAGAGGTTGGTGGGGTAGTGGCCTTGACAACACGCCCCCTCGAACGACGTGATTCCACTCTTCGCCCAGGTCCATCTGCTCGGCAGAGGGCCCGGCCCGCTGTTCTTTCGGAGCGGTAAGGTGGGCTTTGGCGGCGCTCTTTCGGCTACGGTCGGGCGCCTGCTTGGAAGCGCGGCCTTCGCCTCTTTCCACTTCACACAGCCCCGGTAGTTCCCTGTGTGGTTTCCCCCGCAGCTACAGCACAGGGGCTGTTTCCGCGGGGTAGAGCAACCACCGGAGGGGTGGGAGCCCCCACACACGACGCACCGGGGTGCTTAACCGCAGTTTCGCTGTGTGTGTCCAAAGCGCTGGCAGAGCTTGCATTGCAATGGGCCTTTCGGGGCCACGTACTATTCCACCGACACTCGCAAGCCGCAGAGTTCGGTGAGAGATCGTACTTTCGACACCTCAGGACCTCGCGCTACTGATACAATGAAGTGGGAGGTGGGAGGACGGTTCTTGGCGGGGTCCTGTTCGCGAAGGCCGGAACGCAGCTGTGTGACACCCTGGACACGAATGTTCAGGGATTCCAGCTCCTCCCGGACGACGCTCTCAGGCATACTCCTAGCCAGGTTCTTTACCAGAAGCCGCAAACAGCGGTCCTCCGGGAGCGTGAAAGTGTGGAAACTCACACCCTCCCTCCCGTCGAAGGACCGCAGTGCGCTGACAGCGGCTCGGAACCCGTCAACTGTTAATGGGACGACCATCAACTTCTCGCTCTTGAGTTGGGCCGTCAGGCCGCCAGGGCAGGATGCCCGCAACCAGGCCAGGAAGGCACGGGTGTCGCGAACACCTGAAATAAAAATGGGCATCTTGTTAGTACGCTCTCCTGCCGGCAAGCAGGTGTTGGTCAGCTGGGCGTTGAGAGTGGCGCCATCTGGCATGTCGGTCAGAGGCCCGGAAATGTCACTAGATATGCGACTGTTGGCTGCCTCGAATGAGACAGCGTGTTCGGACATGTCCGAATCCATGGCTGTGGGCTTGGGCGACCCACTTGGCTGACTTGGGGCGACGGGCCCGGCAATGCAGCCGCGTACGTCACCCCGCCCTTGGGTTACCCGAGTTGCCGGCTGCCTAAGGGAGCTTATTCGCCCGTGACAGAAGTAAACGCGGGCAGAGGCGCGCACTTAGCGCCAGGAACTGGGCATCTCTTAGCGGGCTGAGTTGAGCCGCCCGAGCTTACCAGCTCGTTGGCTTTACGCTTGCCTGCGTTCAAACTCGGAGGTTGCTGGGAAGCTTTAGGCGCACCACTGAGCGTGGTGCCACGGCTCCCGGCGGACACCACTGTCTTCCTCTTTTTTGCTCAAACCGAGAGCTGTCCTCAGCTCCAGAAGTGCCGGGGTAGGCTGCATAGTATAAAGAGCCTTTATAAAGGCTAACTCTTCCTGCCTGAGCATGATGCTTAAGCAGGAAACCTGTAAGAAAAAAAGAAAATTTCCTGTTACTCCGCCTGTTGTAGCTTCTAATACTGGTCTCGAAAATCAATACCTGCTGCCCGTTGACTCAACGCAGACCGGTTCTGACTTGTCGGGACACTCCACTCAGCAGCTACTTGATAAAAAAATGAATCCGAATGATCGGCAAATCAGAAAAAGTACCTTTCCAATTTATAGTTCAAAGTGTCCGTTACTGAGACTACCGAGGGGTTAAGGCAAGAAAGGCTAACAGGGCGAAGTGCGTCGACTTGTGCTCTTCTCATCCTCAGCAGTTGGTGGTCGGTTGGAACAAGACCAACCATTCTCCAGACACAATATTCGTTTCCGGTGTTTTCGCTGCATGCATGTGAACTAAATTGCCTAGATGCGAGTAAAAAAATTGACAATCCTCAAACTGGGGCCCAATAAAAGAAACCACGCCTTTCATTACAAAATGGAATGAAACATTTAAAAATGGCGCATATCATATCGCAATTTGTTTCACGTTGCGATTTTATTTTGGCCAGTACCAGTGATTAAATTCCCGCTGCACGGTCAAACGTGTTCGATAAGCCATCATTAGACGCTAGAAATGCTCTACCCACTTATTACCGTCAAATACCTCTCCGGGTAACCAGACTACCTATGTGTCAAATGAAATAACGCACTACAATTAAGTAAAAAATTCTTACGCTAACACATGCACGATCGCGTTTGGGATGAGAATTTACATGGAATTGATTTTACACTCCGCTGCTGAGTATTAGTGTCTTTCCCCACGTTCTTGCAAATATCAGCACAAGAAAACCAGTCTGACGATTATACAATGCGACCGATCTTATTTTGACCAAGATAGAATTGCCATCTATGATGCAATGTATGCCATCCATGTGCCCAAACTTCATCTGTAATCTGGCAACACCGCAGCGCCACACGCTGAGCATGACGGAAATACGGCGCCATGTTGTGCAGGTAGTGAGAGGACGTGGTCTCAGTAGCGGCATGGAGCAGAGAACGAACATTAAAATCCGTTTTAAACTCAGGAAAACTGCAGCTGAGACTGTGGAAATGATGAGACAAGTGTATGGGGAGAATTGTTTATCTCGTGCACAGATATTCAGGTGGTATGCACGATTCAAAAGTGGTGTGGAAACGATTGAAGATTAAGCTAGGCCTGGGCGTCCATTTTCTGTTCGTAACGAGGGACTCATTGCGAAAGTGAGAGAACGAATACAAGAACGTTGTGCGACTGTGAGAATGATGGCTGACGAGTTTGGTGTTAAAATGGAGACGATTCGTCAAATTTTAGTGTTAGACTTGGGCAAGAGAAAGGTCGCTTCCCGGTTTGTGCCGCATTCACAGTCTGATGATCAAAGACACGAGCGTGTTCAGTACGCCAAAGACGCCATTAAAACCGCTCGTAGAAATAAAAATTCCTTTTATTCGAATGTAGCAGAGGATGAAACTCGGCGTTTTCGTTATGATCCCACAACTAAATGCCAAAGTGCTGAATGGAAGTCACCAGCATTACCAAAAGGCAAAAAAGTTCATCTTCAAAAGTCAAAAGAGAAAACAGTGCTTCTGTTTCTACGACAGTAAGGAAATTATTCACCACGAGTTTGTCCCTGGGGGACAAACTGTCACTCGAAGTTTTTGTTTTCTGGAACGCCTATGTTAGAGGACTCGCCGCGTCCGGCCCAAGTACTCAGCACAAGGCACTTGGTTTTTTCTTCACAATGCACCGGGCAATTGCTGTACAAGAATTTTTAGCCCGTAAACAAGTGTGCGTTCGCAATCACCCGCCCTACTCCCCTGATTTATCCCCATGTGATTAAGGATGTACTCTGAATAAAATACAGATAGGACTCAGAAGTATTTTGTTCTATAACCTGTCTCCAAGGGCCATCACTTTCACGTCCAATTCCATAATTCGTTTGACCGAATCACCGCTCAGGAATATGCCTTGTGAAAGGTTTGCACTTGGCAGCTTGACGTGGCCAAACTCATTACCCCTTCAAGAGTCACGTGGGCCCTGAAAAGGGCCGTTGCTGTGTATGAAAAGTTTATGCTCTCTCGCCCCGAATGCGCCTTGCCAACTGAATATCCTTCGGCATGATAGTAACTCGCTTGGCGTGGATGGCACACAGATTTGTATCCTCGAAGAGACCTACCAAGTAAGCCTCACTCGCCTCTTGCAAAGCCATTACTGCTGAACTCTGAAAACGAAGATCGGTTTTGAAGTCTTGAGCAATCTCCCTAACCAGACGCTGGAACGGCAATTTCCTTATTAGCAATTCAGTACTCTTTTGGTAGCGACGAATCTCACGCAGAGCTACGGTACCAGGTCTGTAACGATGCGGCTTCTTTACACCGCCCGTTGCTGGAGCACTCTTACGAGCCGCCTTAGTAGCAAGTTGTTTTCTGGGAGCTTTGCCACCAGTAGACTTCCTCGCAGTTTGCTTGGTTCGTGCCATGTTGCCAGTAGTACGTACCACAAATACCATTCTAGCCACAAAACATGGGCTTTTATTGCAGTTGGCCACGCCTACTACGTTCTGCTAGTTGGCCACGCCTTCCACGCATTGCCATTGGTCGGATGGTCCTGGAAACAGGTATAAGATGGGCCTTCTCAGGAAAATTTGTATTATTCAGCTTTCAGCGTTTCAAGAGAAGAGAAACATGACTGGTCGCGGCAAGGGTGGTAAGGGCCTGGGTAAAGGTGGTGCCAAGCGGCATAGGAAGGTTCTACGCGATAATATTCAGGGAATAACGAAGCCTGCGATCAGGCGTTTGGCACGTAGAGGTGGAGTGAAGCGTATTTCGGGGTTGATCTACGAAGAGACGCGTGGTGTGCTGAAAGTGTTTTTGGAGAACGTGATTCGGGATGCTGTTACGTACACCGAACATGCTAAGAGGAAGACTGTTACTGCCATGGACGTTGTATATGCTCTGAAAAGACAGGGACGCACGCTGTACGGTTTTGGAGGTTAATTCTACTATCAAAACAACGGCCCTTTTTAGGGCCAAAATTTTATAAAGGAGTCCTTTTGTCGAGGATAATTGTACCTCTGATTTTCTTTTGGCACAGGATTCTTGCATAGAACAAACCCTTTCTATTGCCGACATGGAATGGTGTTAAGGATAGTGATTGTTCGGGGCATGATAGGGAGTAATGTGCCCACATCTCTTTGTAATTTCTTTTCAGCGTTACCACGCGCTGCAATAGTGCTAGAGCTAGGGGATTACTTTGGGTTTATTTATTCCATTACATTTTGTTTTAGACACGTTACTTGTAATGTTGAAGGCCTCGTGTGTGCTACGAACGATTGAAAGTCGGCAATTTCTATCGGTGTTGGGGTGCCTTAACTTCAAGCGACGCAGATCGCCATACTAGGCCATGTATGTAGTAGGTTCCCTTTTTCAGTATGTTAACGTTACGTCGACCTAAGCCTTGGATTTTTTTTTGGGGGGGGGGGGGTTTACGAACTTCAGTAGCGCATAACTAGCGAATTGTGCGTTCTCTTAGCTCACCTGAAGTTTTGACGCTACATTGCGAGCTGCAAGTAGAAATTATTTGGTTCATGAGAAGTTAACATGGCGGATCACATTGAAGCTAAAACAAGGCTTCAAAAGTAAAACTCTACGACTTTTCGTGTGAATAATCCGCCGTTAATCTCACAAGCGATGTAGAGCTGGCACATGCTAACATTTAGCACGGACGTTCTCAAAAACGCACGTCAGTGCCTCGATCTCTACCTATTTCTTTTCTAGTTTCGCTCAGTGAGTAATCTTAAATTTTCACGCTCTATGGTGCTCTAGAGACGAAGTATGTACGTGCATTTTCCGCCTCAGGGCGCCGTACGTGGTAAATTGCGCAAGTTACCAAGGACGAATACACTTGAAAATAGACCCGCACTTACGCAAGACGGTGACCCACAGAGATCCTTGTTAACGTATAATAAGTGGGTAACACGGAAATAAACACACCAGTGTGAAGTGTCTGTATACAGAGTAGCAATAGGCTCATGCAACTACGTCAGACAAATGCAGTAACAATCGATCCTTGTCAATTGTAAAAGGTCGCGAGAAGACAAACTGAATTCGATGAATAGTAAAATCTGATACGATGGACCCAGGCATGGGATACAACGAAGTGACAATGCTATGTCGATCAAAGTACGAGGCCCTCTCAAACTATGACATTAGAAAACTGCTTTTAAAAGGCACCAGCACACCGTACTGCATGGCGTACACAGCGTAATTTTACTGTACTTGGGTCTGACGTACTCGTCGCTGCCCAGTCCGATGTGTCTAGGACGTTTCTCACGGCTCATGAGGTAGCCAGAATATATGGGATTGCTTTAGCTGTTATTTGGGAAAGTTCCGTGATCATATCCCGCAGATCATGACTTGCAGAAAATGATTCACGGACCTCACTCCGCATATACTTTGCATGGTTCCCGTGAAGATATCGTTCTGAATGATATTCAGGACACATGGGACCTGAAAATATACTACGGATGTCAATTATAAAATTACACAAACGTGGGGTCCCTTTAGTTAAAAATCATCGTTATTGGTTCAAAATGCCTTTACGTGCCGCTAAATAAATAGCACGAATACAAATACATGACAAAACTCCTTTTGAAACATGGGGCCCTGAAAAGGGCCGTTTTAAATTAGAAGCTACACCTTAAGCTTTTTTTTCCGTCTTCTTGGGTAGCAACACAGCTTGGATGTTCGGCAGCACACCACCTTGAGCGATCGTAACACCTGACAACAATTTGTTCAACTCCTCGTCGTTACGTATGGCCAATTGCAAATGACGTGGAATAATCCTTGTCTTCTTGTTATCTCGAGCAGCGTTGCCAGCCAATTCAAGCACCTCAGCTGCAAGATATTCCATTACAGCAGCTAAGTATACTGGAGCTCCAGCACCTACACGTTCAGCATAATTGCCTTTTCGAAGCAACCTGTGAATACGACCCACAGGAAACTGCAGACCAGCCCTGCTAGAACGTGACTTGGACTTGCCCTTCACTTTACCACCTTTACCGCGACCAGACATGATGCTCACACGTCTCTTGCAATCTGAGTGGAAAATTTCCCCAAAACCATGCCAGTTATAGTTTTCGTGAGTAGCAAGGTCTAGCCAATCAGAAAGTGAGGACATGAGCCACGCCGCTCCCTGCTACCCAATAAGAGGACGACAAAACAAAGCTGCTCTCTGATACGTGCGTTTCTTTATTAGGCTACCGCTTATAAATATAATACGTTTGACGGTGCCGATGTGTTTTGGTTGTTGTTACAAAGATGCCGCCAAAGACGTCAGGTAAAGCTGCTAAAAAAGCCGGAAAGGCACAGAAGAATATTTCGAAGACTGACAAGAAAAAGAAGCGCAAAAGGAAGGAGAGTTATGCTATCTACATCTACAAGGTTTTGAAGCAAGTCCATCCTGATACAGGAATCAGTTCAAAGGCTATGAGTATTATGAACAGTTTTGTCAATGACATTTTCGAACGCATTGCAGCTGAAGCTTCGAGGTTGGCTCATTACAATAAGCGATCCACCATCACCAGCAGGGAAATTCAGACAGCGGTGCGACTACTTTTGCCGGGTGAACTGGCAAAACACGCAGTCAGCGAAGGGACGAAGGCCGTGACCAAGTACACTAGCTCCAAGTAAACCATCTCTTTTGAGGTTACAAAAGGCCCTTTTCAGGGCCCCAATATTTTCAGAAGTAATTTTGTTGAGACTCAAAGATGCATATTAATTTGGATATCTTTATAAATATTTTGCCACAACAATGTAGTAGTAGAGACACGGTAGCTAAATTAAATAATAGTTCATATGAATAACATTTTGAAGCTAGTGTAGTCTGATTCGGTACTGAAGACGGTTTTGTCCGTAACAAATGTAGGTTCAGTAAATTGGTTTCTATCAGAAAGATAATCTAGGATTCTATAAAAACTGGACAGTATTTGGTGAACGTGAATATTCTTTTCATATTGAAATCACTGTATTCACAGTTTCCTATACTTAACAGAGCACATGTAGCTGGAAGCTGTTACAAGTGGCAGTTCTGAAGTACACAGTACGCACCAGACAGAAGACACGATCATCTATGACATTTTTAATTTATTGTGACCTATAGGCACAATTATACAGCCTGCATTAGAAAGAGACACATGCTGTGATAAGAATTACATTCAAAAACATGGATGTGACGACTTAAGCACAGATTATGAAACTGCAACATGCGCATTAGCAGACGGTACTTCAAACTTTCAACACGTAAGTAAATACCTTGCAGAGGTCATGGTTGTTGATGGAATTTTCAATTCAAGTAATACTTCATTAAGCATACTTACTACTTACTCCATGGAGCAGAGTCCTTCAAGCTAACCGGTTTTGAGCCAGTCAAGAAATTCCCCGCAGTTTATGGAACACGAAGGTTCATTACCGCATTCACAACAGCCCACCACCTCTCCCTATCCTGTGCCCCCCTCGATCCAGTCCATGTCACCACATTCACTTCCTGATGATCCATTTTTATATTATCCTCCCATCTATGCCTGGTGAAAAAAAATGTGAATTAAGAAAGTGGATCTGCCATGTCATGGATGACACGTTAAATAGCAGCTTCTGTCGCGTTATTCATTACGTCGCACAGAATTTATCTGCTGTCTCCTGGTTACGTGTAGCGTTTCCTTCACACCGTTGTAATACTTCCGTCCATTTTATGTTTATGACCACAAAAGTATACGAAATCATTAACAAAAGTTAAAATGCTACGTACTTTTTCAGCACTACACTCTACTATGCACAAGTGGCAATATTCAACCAAGACGGTAAATCATTAGCATAACCATAATTCTCAGGTATACTACTTATAAGGTGTCTTATTGAGCCAAGCAATACGAACGCACGGAGGATTGATACCTTAGAGCTTGAATGGTTGTTTATGTCCAATACACCGAAGTTAAACAATCAAGTATGTGGTTGGTATGACTAGCTTATCGCTTGGGAACTCAAAATTTTGCGCTGTTTTAATTTTGGATTCTTATTTTAGTCGTTATGCAATACCAAATTCCGTGAATCTCGGATAAATTGTGATGTAGACTTGTGATTTAACAGAATTTAAGAAGCCATTAAAATTGGCATAGAATACTAATTATAAACTAAATACAGTAAGCGCATTAGAATGTCGACTTCAGAAGCAACAAGTGCGATAATTAAGGAGATATTAATCCAGTTTCTCATGGCATTGGCTATAAATTTATGAGTTTCCCAGGCAGTAAGGCCGTAATTGGCGTTTGGAAAGAGTAATCACAACGAGCGTTCCTAACCGAAAATAAACACACTCCTTTGTGAATTTCAATTTATCTATCTCAGTGGTTTAAATTAGGTTTAACTAAAAGAAACAAATATTTAATTTCCAGCATTCAGATATCCTTTCCTTGCAACACAACGCCTAGAGCAGCCGTACAAATCGCTCGCTTATCGTCACAACTACGCTAATGCTCTAAAAACACTTTCAAGTTAAATTATAGACGTAGTTTTACGTGTTACATTCGAACATTTCGTGTGATGTTTTAAAATACAATTATATGTAATTCTCCCATCTTAAACTGGTTACTATTTTATGTACGCGCACTACACAAGTGATTCTGTTCTCAAAGCAATCAGCTTCGTCAGAAGTTCGACCACACATTCGAAATTTGTCTCCTCATGTTAGAACCCTAAAATCAACGCCAATTTTCAGGATAGTAAGAGTTTTTTTAATTACACAACAAACATCAAATTCTCAATTATCCTGTTACGGGAGGCAGTATAAATTCGTAATTAGGTACCATATTTTGTAGTAAGCACATTTTATTAATCGAACATTACAATAATTCCTCTGTCGGTTGCATTCTTCTATTTAAAGTTTCCTGTTGTTTTTCTGCTTTATGGAGGTACTTATTTCTAAACTTATGACACTAATCTTGTTACTACATTCACATTTGTTTGGGGTTTTCTTATCTTCTTTTGGGACTCACTGTAAGAACAGTTTAGGAAGCTAATAATTGACCGCAATTTATGAAAGGTGCATTCATAACTATTCGTCAACTAACCCTTACCTGAGCCACGCCGGATGAATCCAATTCACGCTCCATTTCCAATCTACGTCTAGGTCTTCCAATTTATTACTTCCCATTTCAAATCCAATGCCCCGAGTGCAGGTCTCATTCTCCACCCACTCGCAAAATAATTTTCCTCCTTTATTTTATCAACCCAATAATACAGCTATTACGATCATCAAATGTAAGAAAAGTTCCATCATATTAACTATTTCAGCCCATAGGGAACAATAAAGGTGCATGCTACAAGTACGGTCAGACCCGTCATGTTGAAATATATCAGTTTGCATTAATCTGCGCAGTTGCCTTCTATTTGTAATCTCAGTACATACGTGCACAAATTCAAAAAGGCTGGAAATATTTTAGACAAACTATCATTACTCCTTTGAATACGAAGTGTTGGCCCTGAAAAGGGCCGATTTTGTCGCAATGCGACTTTTACGCTCCTTACTTCTTTTTCGGACTTGCCTTCTTCGGTGCCTTAGACTTAGCTGCCGTCTTCGGTCGCGGTGCTTTCGGTTTCTTAGTGGGAACCTTCGTAGCCTTTTTAACTTTCGAGGGAGACTTCTTAGGCGCGGCTGGCGAAGCGCGCTTCTTCTTCTCTGCAGATTTCACAGCTGCCTTTTTCGGCGCCTTGGCTCTC
>Ga0268261_10001807_pt1 | contig 15015 bp, 11 predicted proteins | sample TergutNc150P1_FD_190353 | JGI IMG/M metagenome (GOLD analysis project Ga0268261, IMG submission 190353) | Nasutitermes corniger P1 segment gut microbial community from laboratory colony in Florida, USA - Nc150 P1 (SPAdes) (version 2) | ecosystem: Host-associated > Arthropoda: Insects >... | reverse complement strand
TACAACAAGTAGAGCAACACCTCGGTCAGATTGATACGTGGCCAACATATATTATTAGGTATCTATTTATCGATGTTCCTAAACCCAGAATTGTTAGAAAATTGACTGCTTTCTTTTACGGAAACGATATTCCTTAATCCATTGCTTCACAGTTGTACAATGCTTGTAATGACAAGTATAATCTTCACGTAACTGAATATAATTGCGACTTATATTCTCACTGGCAAAGATGTATGTACAAGATTCAAATGTCAGAATACTATAATGTCAGGCTCCATAAGTTTTTCTGGATTAATGGAACGGCATTAAATCAGCTGGAAGAAGTCAAACCAGAGGTAACGGTAATGGACTTTTGTGTCGACTGTACAGGTTGCAGCTCGTTGATGAGGAATAAGCTCGAACTTTGTAAAACATGTTGTGTGAGACATGACGCGTCCGAGTATGGACGTCGTACCACTAAGAAAAGCAATAAACTATGTTTTCAACTACTTTATTATTTTTATAATGACCTCTGTCACCTCCCACTCCTCTATCTCCTTAAACTAATTTAACTTAATTCCCAAAAAGTGTTACGTTCTCTCTGGGAAGCATTCATTTTCTTATAAACACGGACACTGGCCACATACATATTATTCACAAGAAACGGCATCTCATTAAACTAATCTAATTTATATGTTTGACCTGCAACCCTTCTTTATCTCCGCACGTGTGACCATGTATTGTGTGCCACAAGCATACCGCGTAAGCATAAAATTCAATGAAGCAGTAATACAAAATGAGTATAAAATACTGAAAATTATGGGATACTAATACAATACTGTATTGATAAGAGATATTTACATGTTAAAAATTATTGTTATCATAATATTCATTTACTGAGTAAAAGGAGTTTGTATATACAAAAAATTTACTGGCTTTTAAAATGTTCTTGGATTAGTGCAATTACAGAATCGTTGAAAGATGTTAGAATTTATCCCAGTTCATCTTCTTTTCGTCGTCACTGACAGTTTATAACGTAACCGGATACTCCCTAAATCCTATTGTCGCTGTCTCATCCTCCAATCCGTGGCGTTACATGTGCGACTAGGTCATCCATGGTGCGGCACAGATCTGTGGTGCAGCATAAATGAAAGTCTCCGAATGAGAAATGTCAAAATGGCGTCCTCGCAGGACGCTTGGTATCTGTCCTTGTTAGGTTTAGCGGAAAATTTCAGGACGTCGAGCCCACCTAACATAAAATTGTGCATACAGTGCTTACAAGCAGTTTTTAATTTCAAACCCCCGCCTAGAGTTGAAGCTCGGACACATCTGCAACTGGGAAACATTTTACTGACCCATACGAAGAACATAGATTTGGCGAGAACTCATTTGGAACAAGCGGTATGGCGTTTGACGAATTATAAATTTTGTTGACGTAGTGAACTGAATTATATAAATGCAGTGTATTTCGGTTTGTATAGTGATGGCATATTCCAGCATCTTGAATGAGCTTTTATAACGTGTACAAACCAAGACTTTTTAACATGCTTCTTACATCATTGTTTGACAGTGGCTGCTTTCTCAAGTGATAAACGCATTTGATGACGTAAAATTCGAAGCGGCCAGTGTCCTAGCAGAGTTGTACGAGCAGCAAGCGCAGTCTAGCTTGTCAAAACCAATCTTGAGGAAGGCCATCGAGCTATCTCAACACAGCGTATACTGGCATTGCAGACTAATCTTCCAACTAGCAGTGAGTTCAAAATATAAGTGTTGCTGTTTTTTTAACAGTATATTACGATTTTCAGAACACCTTCAGAATACACTGTCAAGTGCACCAGCGATCTTGCTGTGAGAAGTGGTGTAGGCATTCACATTAAAAAGTCCACTATGTTGTCCACTTGCCCATGCATAAAGTACCACATTAAACACAAACTGTATATAATGAGAACCAAACTGTCACCTGAACCAAATGTTTAAGTTTTGAAATGTAAGGTGGCACAGTATGCCAAATGTTAGTGAACATACATAGCAGGTTTGATTAAGCAACAGAGTAGAATATTTTATGTAACACATAGCAACTGTAATGCAAACCCATATTAAAAGATAGGCACATGTGGTCACTATGGCATAGTGCTGATATGTTGGTTACTATTACCGCTTACATAAAGATGGTAAGAAACAGGTTTCTATAGTGCAGGGGTGTCTTCTTCATGTATGCTGGGTGTGTGGCGCATACCCAATATAAATTCCTTCCCTGTTTGTGCTTATAAACACATGATTTAAATGAGTTGGCAAGCTGTTATCTACGTGTCATTCTGTAGTGCTTCTGCTCATCTTCAGTGCGCCTGCACTTGAGCAGTTAACTCTGCTGGACTTCCTCAACACACCACCTGTTACTCTAGGTTCTGACAGCCATACAGGGTGAGGGGATACTGCAGTCATAGATGCTGCAAGTTGTGCTGTTTCTAGTCACCACTGCTTGGCCAATGTTCAAGATTGTTGGAGAAGGCTAGAGAGTGCCTCATTATTTAAACTTTATCTTGTTGCTATCTTTGCATTATTTATTACTGTATTATGCATCATACTCATATTTAGGTAGTATGCTGCCTCCCTTGATCATTCTAGAGTGTTTTCAAGTCTGATTAACCTTTTAAAGACTAAATGTAATCTGCTTTATATAAGGAATCAGTCCGCACTGCTCAGTAAACACTCTCCGCCACGGTTATAAAAAACCAATCCATCGCTGTGTCTTCTTCATGTATGCTAGGTGTGTGGTGCATACCCAATATAAATTCCTCCTTTGTTTGTGTTTATAAACACATGATTTAAGTGAGTTGGCGAGCTGTTATCTACGTGTCATTGTGTAGTGCTTCTGCTCATCTTTGGTGCACCTGCACTTGAGCAATTAACTATGCTGGACTTCCTCAACAACTGTCTGTTCTGAGATCTGTATAAAACACTCGACACAAGGGGAGCACCATGTAGAATTTTTTAATGTTAAACCTGGTGGTAGGTAAAGAAACCGCTAGGCTTTAAAAGGTTAAACTGACTGAAAATATAGTTATTAAAGAACTATTAGATAATTCATTTTCTGTGTGCCTCCTACACAGTAAATTAAGAATAGTGAGTAAAAGGTTGACTTACTCCACCATTACCCAGTTTAATAACTCATTATGAAACTAAGACACAATAATAAGCAAGAGACTTCAGCATCTCTGAAGTATGAAAAGTTGACTGGATGGCAGGCAGGATGTGAAAAAACAACATTTATTCTTGGTCCTGTTTACTTTTTTTAATGAGTGTGAAGTATTGAATAAACATGGCTTCTTGAATTTAAATAATTTGTCAAGTGTGCAACAAAAGCACTCAAAATCACAAACTTATGTGCACTGTTATCTACAGTTAAAACAATTTGGTAAAAAACAGAGGGTTGACCTGCTCCTCAGCACTCAATGTAGAAAACATTTCCTAAGGTATATGAACAAGTGAAGCAGATCAGACTAATATTATGTCAGTTTATTGATGCTGTGTGTGTTATTTTGTTAATCAGTAACTTCTATTATGGGGTGATGATGAGTCATTCACATCTTTAAACAAAGGATATTTAGAGGAATATCTCAATATGTTGAAAAACCATGGCCCACTTCTTCAAAATCATCTGAATTTAGCCACTGTTCTTAATTTCAAATACAAATTAGTTGTAAATTTCATGGAATTTGCTATTCAGAAATTCAAATAATCATAAAAACTGGCATGAAATACAGATATTTATTTATTCATTTATTCATTCATTTATGTTATTGAGTTCTGTATATAATAATTTGGTTGAGGAATAACTGTTCCAAGTTTGTTGACAATGGTAAAATGGAGTTCGTCAAGCACATTTTTAAAAATTTCTAGCAAAAATGAAGCTAGTACTAACAGGCAGCACAACCTTGTTTTATACTCAGCAGTCCCCACTGCTGTCATGATAACACTTCAGCTAGATATATTTAGCAAGTACTGACTTCAGATCTTGGCTAGGTTAGTATCTCTGTTGACAGATTTTTAGCTTCCCTGGCAGTTGTTGGCCAGAATCTCCAAACAGGTCTTGATCCCCTCTTTCCAGATTCATACTTTGTTAATGAACTCTGGAAAATTGTTAAAATTTTCAAGTTTATGTTTGTCATCATCTAATATGTTTATTTGGAATTCCCTGGGTTTGAAATGAGGCATGGAGATTGCTTAGCCTGATGATATTGTGATTTTACTTAGTTATTTTAGGCAACTGCAAGGATTATACTTTAAAACCACTTCCTTCTCTGCCCTTACAAGTTTGTAATTTGTAGTCACCTTGTTATTTGTCTTTGTTGAGCTAAGTAAATGAGCACTGTAGACTGATATTTACATTGCAGCAAATCCATGCAAGTGAGCATGACTATGAGCTTGCGAGCAGCCTGTTGGGTGTTGGGGTGGACTATGCCCATATTTCCAATGCAGCTTACACGAGGGTTCTATTTCTGCTAAGCAGGGGCATGGTGAGTACTCTTACTGATGGCAGTTATCAGTTGAAATGTCTATTGTATTTTGATTGTAGTACATAAAGGTAAGGGGAAAGTTGTTGTCTCTGTTCATGCCTTGAAGGAATATAGAATGAGTTGAGTAGAGTAGTAGCTCTGCACATTCTTAAAACTCAGCACTAGATGGCGGTTAGTGGTCAGCCTCATGCCCTGACAACTTTACCCCTGGGAGAAAAAGTCCCCATTACCCATTGAATAGGAGGCAGGGTGGATCCCAAATCCAGTCTGGATGCTTTGTTGAAGAAATAAATCTTTTGCTCCTGCCAGGATATGAATGCCAGATTATCCAGTCTGTGGCATTGTCAGCATACTGACTATGCTATCCTGGCTCCCATTATGGTAGTTATGACTTGAGATGTGTATCATACCTTGAGTGTACTTGAAAGATGTGTTATTTTGTAGCTGTTGCTGATAGACAAGAAGTTCCAGGAAGTTCATCCCCTGCTTAACCAGGCTGGCCACCTTGTCGATGGTTGGCAGGGCAGTCAGTTCCAGAAGGAGTACCTCAAGGTGTTTTTTCTTGTGTTACAGGTGATGCTACTTTTTCATTTTGACTTATTCATGGAGGAAATACTGTAAATGAATGGTTAACTTGGTCCAAATTTGCAAGCACAAATTATTTGTTTAGTTCCTATCATTAAGTGCTAAACCAAAACATTTTATCTTGCCACATTGCCCATTTTGAAATGACATAATATTTCTTGTAAGCACACTTAATGTGCATTTTTCATTATTGTTTGCCCGTGTGCCATATTTATGTGTGTATAGGTTGCCCTTGTATATAGGTCACAACCCAGTTTTATGTAAGAAGATTTTATACTTAATTCTCTAAATTTTAAATATTTCATGACCATGCACTGATACTCCACTATGAGAATAGAACCAACAAGTTCATATGAAAATATGTGAATTTATTGCATTATAGTCGTCGTAAACTGCCCACATGTTTTGGCCACCTCTCCTGGGCATCTTCAGGGAGGTTTTTTTAAGCATATTACATAGACAACCAAGCCAATGTGTAGTTATAAAATATTAAGTTTTAAATATGTGATTTGCAGAATGTGTTAAAATATAAAATGCACATAAAATTATTTGTGCTAAATCTGCATGGGTAAGAAGTGTTCATGTGCTGTGTGTGTTGTATCACTATCCAAGAAGTAAGGTGGTGACACAACACACACAGCACATGCATGCTATTATCAGTTGGCATTCTGAGATTCACTGTCTTGTGGCACCATTCATACTTGGAAATTATCCCTTTCACATCTCATGTTGGCTCTAGGTGCACCTAATTCCATGGACGAAACTCTTTTGTGAGACGCTAATTGTTGCTCAAATATTCAAGCAACCCCAACCTATTGTTGAACATGAAATTCAAGAGCTCACCACTATACGAGTACTTTTATCTTGAACAGATGAAATAGTCCTTATTATCACAACCTATTTGTTGAAGATATGCTTTAATGTTTTCTCCCCATTTATGTTTTGGACTCAGTTTTCTCATTTCTTCAGTGTGAGGTTTGAGGTGCTGATAGTGGTGACTGAAAAATACTGTCTTCTTTGCTATTTTATGCTCATTTCATTGTCCTTTACTTGACCATACCAAGATATTTGATGAAGAGTGCAACTCATGATGCTCCTTGTTATGCAGTGTTCTCTAGTCTCAGTTGCATCCTGTTTGGTTCCAAATATTCTCCTTAGAATGCTGTTTGTAAATACCCAAGCAAATGTGCCTGGATTGTTAGATTTAAAAGTTGATCTTTACTGGTTATTTAATGAGACTTATGATTATAAGTGCAGACATTTGGTTGTGTGAACACTTATTATTTGTGAAAATTCTTTGTACACTGTCATGAAAATGTTTCTTTTATAAATAGGTTCCTTGTTTGAAGATGAAGGCTCCTGTGATTTCCTGTTCTTATTTTCTCATGTTTGTGTTCAACTACTGCACATAAAAAATTCCAGTTTCTGTACAATTTTTATGAGTACTGGAATAAAAATTATGACTTTTACATGCATATATGTGGTAACTAAGTGGAGATCTATGGCATCTGAAATTAACTTGATTTTGTGGCAGGTCTCAATTTTAGATGTGTGTACCTGCTGAAATTATACCTGGCCCAGCCCAAGGAGCATTGTCCCAACCTGAAGTTTACCTTTAACTGTCATGCCTGAATATAGCTGAAGCCCTTCTCTGCTTTATTGTACCCTGAACAAAATGCAGTTTGTTGTGAAATTATTCATTCTGTGCTTTGTAATAAATATTCATTTATAAAACCAACTTAATGCACAAGTCACAAGCACATTTAAAAGTAAGGGCTTTACTACTACTACTACTAATACATGTTTTGGCACATTTGTGCCACCTTCAGGGAGTTCATATGCCAAATTTAAAACTTGCTGGTATGTGGGTGGTCTGAAAAGTTCTCGGCCTCGACCATAGATAGCAACAATATCGGCAAGATTTTTTTCCTAAGTTGGTACATCTGTCATAAGCATCCATGTGAAATTGCAAGTCATTCTATCAAGTAGTTTGTTTTATACAGCTGTCTGAAGCAGGAGTGTTATCTGTATCCCTTAAAATGGATAAAATTGAGTATCGTACAGTTATAAAATTCTTTGTAAAAGAAGGTTTAACGCCAAAGGAAATTTACTTGAAGTTCATAAAAGTTTATGGGGACACTCCTCCTTCGTTTTCAACAATTAAGAAATGGGCTGCTGAGTTTAAACGTGGCCGTACCAGCCTTGAAGATGATCCACATGAAGGACGTCCAAAAAGTGCAACAACACCAGAAATCATTGAACAAATGGTATTGGATGACTGGCGGATGAAAGTGCGTGAAATTGCTGAGACTATAGGCATTTCAAAGAACATGTAGGGTATATTTTGCATGAAAAATTGGATATGAAAAAGCTTTGCACAAGATGGGTGCTGCACTGGCTCACAGCAGATCAAAAACGCACTCGCATCTTAAATCTCTGAACAGTACTTGGAGCGTTTTAACAAAAATAAAATTGATTTCGTGCATCGATTTATTACTATGGATGAGACTTGGATTCACCATTACACACCAGAATCCAAACAGCATTCAAAAGAGTGGACAGAAGCCGGTTGTTCAGTGCCAAAGAAGACAAGGTCAATTCCATCAGCAAGAAAGGTCATGGCATCAGTGTTTTGGGATGCTGAAGGCATTTTGTTTATCGATTATCTTGAAAAGGGTAAAATAATGACGGGAATATTATTCCAATCTTTAACCAGACTAGACGAAAAAATTCGTGAGAAAAGACCTGGTTTGCAAAAGAAAAAATCATCTTTTATCAGGACAAAGCACCCACCCACAAGTGTTCTGGAAATGGGAAAATTATGGGATCTGCATTATGAATTGTTGGAACATCCACCCTATTCCCCAGATTTGGCTCCCTCTGACTTCTGTCTCTTCCCAAAACTCAAAACTCTTCCTCGCTGGTCAGCGTTTTTCTTCGAATCAAGAGGCGATTGCAGCTGTAGAGGGGTATTTTGCAGATCTTACGAAGAACCACTAGAGGGACGGGATAATGGTGCTGGAACATCGCTGGTATAAATGTCCTAAGGGAGACTGTGTTGAAAAATAAAAATAATTTTGAAATTATACATTTGTTTTTTCATTGTTAGGCCGAGAACTTTTCAGACCACCTTCATACTTTCTCCAGTGTAAGACAGTTCACCCCTTACTATTTACAGTTTTCAGGAAAGTGCTCATACGTATCATGTTTAACTTTGAGTATGTGTAATTTTAGCGTGGCCTAGAATTTTTCAGAAGAATTAAGAAGAAATCCTGTCCTATATTTGAGTAAATGCAGTAATTGATTTGCACTGAATAAGATACTGAAACCAGGAAATTTTATGAATTTCTGTAAGTGTTCACTGCAACTTCCATCTGTGAAAACATTTCTGAATGAAATTCATATGGTTTGTTTACAGGTTAAGTTTGTCCAAGCTGAAACCACTTTTAGTGACTGGTAGCACAAAGTGTGAATCCCATTTCGACTGAGTCTTATGAGATAAACATACTTTTTTCCCCCATTTTTAATCCAAACTGCAGTTACTAGCAGAGTGCATTTGTTTTCAGAACTCAAAGTCTTAATTTGTCATCGTCATTTATGGTGACATAATTTGTGTGTGCAAGAGAGAATGGTAGTAAAAGTTATGCTAACAAGATTATTTGGTAGTCTTTAGTCTTTAGTTCTACCTTGCTGTGACAGACTGCACCCCTACAGGATACTTGATGACCATATTCAAGGTAGTAGAATGTCATTTCTGTAGCTGTTTATTTATGTGTAATGCAGCTAAATATATGTAACCTTGAAAAAATAAATTGATTGGTGAAGCATGTAACATTGGAGCAATTGCCCTTTTTTTTTTTACTACATAACTGCAATTTAAAGTTTGGAGATTCCTAATATAAGGCTGGCTGTCATTGGCTCTTCTGTCATTATTCTTTTTTATGTATGTTCATTATTTTGGTTAGCCATAAAGTTGGTAGTGGTTATGAACAGACGCCGAAGATTGCCAAAATAACAAGCACTGAAAGGTATGTTTTGGTCAGTATTGCGGTGTTCACATTAGTCTAAAATGTCTTCTAATTAGTGGCATGGCTCGTTTTATATTGCTATTCTGTGAAGTTCAGTATCACAATATAATGCCAGCTGTCTTTTCAGAACATTTTCAAGTTAACAGTGTGCATATTCAATGAAATTCTGTACTCATAGTGCTATTCAAGGGCTGTAATGCATATGGGTGGATAATAGTAAGGAAAGTACAGTGTGATCTAGTGTTCTTCTTCCATATTAGCTGTTTTTCCTTTTGCTGGGTTTTCTAAGAACCAAGCCCTTCAGTCTGTCTCTCTTGCAAAAAATCTTTCATCTTAATATCATCATGTGTTCTTCCTTCCTTTCGACCTAATCTGTTGTTCCAATCTGAAATCATTTTGGTTTTCCTCTTGGGAATTTTGCTTACACTGTCATACTCAAACCTTGTTTGGGATTGTATGCTACTTAATTTTTGAACTTAAATGACCTACGTTCTTATATGTGAACACATATGAAAAACCACCCAAGAAATTCATTTTATGTGTGTAGGCAAGGAGGAAATTTACACATTTTTAAGGAATGCCACATATCTCTGTTTCATTTTCCACAAAGTGCTGTTTATTTCATAATTTTGTCTTTTTATGTTCATATAATACATTTATCATAAACCATGCATAGAAATTTAATGCCAACTAAGTCATTTGAGGGTTAAAGATGTCTATACTGTCTTACAGTGTGACCAAGTATGATGGCGGTAACTACAGCAGTTTCCCGTTGAAACTTCAGTGGGCTGTATTAAAGTGTTTATGTAAATTACAGGCTGCTGCATAAATGTGTTTGTTGTAGGTGTGCCACTACCTAATGGCAGGACAGGTGAAGAGTGTGAAGCCATGTCTGAAGCAGCTTCAACAGAGCATCCAGACCATCATGCAGCCGACCTGGCCCTCAGATGAGAGTGAGCTGCTCATTCAGTACATTATGAACCTGTTGAGAAAACAGACATCTGATCACATTTCATTCATTCTACTTTAATTCCAAGAACTTAATTTCTTTGACAGTGAATTCCCTTTTCAGCTTTAAGACAAAGCAGAAGTAGCGTAACTTATTTCAGTTCAGCATTATGTCTGCAACTGAACCCAGAGGATAGTCTGTCATCTGGCCAAGAAATATTCCACTTTGATGGAACCTGAGTTTTAGTGCTGTGTTGAAAGAATACCACCATTTGATCTATTCTAAATCATTTGAACTTAAGTAAAACTCTATTTCTCTACAATTCATTTTGATACTGTCCTTGTATTAAACCTAAGTCTTCCAGTTCTTGTTCCTTGAGATATTCTGGGCAATATTCTACATTGCTTTCTCATTATTTTTTCATCACTTAAATTGTATCAAAGAATCTATTATGTCTGAAAATCTATTGTGAGTTTCAGTAATTTGCTGGTTCTTTATGGCCAGGGATTCATATTCTCAAGTCCCCTAATGAAACTGGAGGAGTGCTCCTTGTTACCTGTCATTGTACACTGTTTCAGGTATTCTAATCAAGCAGTTTCATCATCAGTTTACTGACACTTTTGAGGTGGTGTGACTTAGTAATGGTCTTGAATGGGAAAAAGAGTTATTTACAATATTATGGCCATACCTTATATAATGCTGGTATTCACTGCTGTCATATGTATTTCGATGTCATTTTATCCAGTTGAACACCTGAGAAACTGTGTTAGAGTGTTAAGGAACACATTTAACCTGGGGAAACAGTCTTCCTGTAGAAACATCTTCAGCATTCCAAACACCTGATGCAGAGTCTGAATTGACATTGGCTGATTCTGCTTTTGCATGCTGTAGTCTTGTGGTGTATTGGTCTTCATGTAGCTTGTGGGTGGGAAGGAGGACCTCTCTGCTTGATTTCATTTGGGTATGCAGTTCCAGAACTTCAGAATCGCTGTTTCTGACCACAGGAGTGAAGAGGCAAAAATTGTGTACTCTCTAGCAATACCGCCTTGTGGTGTTACAGGTGTGAGTGGCTCCAATGTGGGGGACATGTTTATCTGGATGCCAAAGGAACACCTGTATGTGCTGGTGTACCTGGTGACAGTGATGCACAGTATGCAGGCTGGCTACATGGATAAAGCTCAGAAGTACACTGACAAGGCACTTATGCAGATCGAGAAACTGAAGAGTACGTTTATTCAACCAGCTGGCAGAGGTGCCAGAGTGTATTGGTTTGTCACTTGCTGACTTTTCTACTTGTTTGTTTATGGTTGTTGTAACAGTACTGCCTGTGGTTTAGTTTGTGTAGTGTTGAGTGAAAAGATGATTAATGAATGCTGAATTGGTAAGGATGTGTAAGGAAATGGTTGTGATCTAAATTGTGCTTCTATCCTACTGTTGTGCTGGTGGGCATGAGAAAAGTTTGAAAAACTTGCTTCTAAGTTGAGGTTTTAATCAGGTACCTCATTTGAAGGTGTAGTGTCTGTTCAACAACAACATTAGATATTTGCAGTTGTTAAATAATGAGATTAAAGTAATAAAAATACCATATTGTTACCATGATACTGGTCCTCTAAGTGGGCTGATGCTCTTGTGTTTCAGTTGTGGACAACAGACCAATCCTGTCAGTATTCCAACTGATGCTGTTGGAGCACATAATTATGTGTCGGCTTGTGATGGGAAATAAGTCGTTGGCCTTGAGTGAGATCTCACAGGCCTGTGGTCTATGCCAGCAGCAGCCACGACTTCTCCTCACGCACCGTCCACAACTGCACACACTTCTTGGCTTGTATGCCATGAGTATGAACTGCATGGAGGCAGCTGAGGCCCAATTCACTGCAGCACTTGGGGTTAGGTCATTGTGTGATGTATTAACACCCTGAAACCTCAAGTTATTTAAATAATATTTAAAAGAACATTTCAGACATAACAGGAAACCCTGTGTGTCTATGACGAAGATGAAGAATTGCTGATTGTCATGAGAATTGTGCAAAATGATTAAATTCGCTGTGGGTGGAGTGCAGGGTTTTTCAATGTTAAAGTGGCTTGTACATATCATTACTGCTGTGTTTTAAAGGGTTAAGACATAGATTCTCTATCTGGGTGTGGTGTGTCTTGTGCTACAGCAACATTGTTTCAGTTGGGTTCTGGAATTTCAGTGTTCTTTGGTGCACAGGGCAAGTGATCATGGCAGTAAATTATTACATTTCTACATTTTAAGGTGTTAGTTAACACGTGTAATCTTTTTGTAAAAAAACAGTAAAATTTGTAGATTGTGGTGTTACATTTCTGTAATTTTATAGCTTAGCTTATAGCAGAAGTGATGAGAATTCCAGTTTCATGAGACAAATTTTTACTGCACAATATGTGACAGAAACAGTGGTTGAGATGGAGCTAGTTTAATGTGAATGTCAAAGGGTAAGAATACTACTTTTCCTTAATAAACACACAAGCATGATCTGGCAGGGTAAACTTTTATTTTTTATTTATTTATTTATTTATTTTTTGAGCCAGGCTGTAAAAGAGTTAATTGCTAGAACACTGCATCAGTCACTGGTGGATGTTCCTGTTGTGACAGATGGTCTTGTTACATTTTGTGGAGAGGAGGCAAACTCTGAGACTGTGGTCAGCATAACGAGATTCCAGTTTAATGTGAGCTGGAACTTTTCGTTTGGACCTCTTACTTGTTATATTCAAAAAGTGTTACATATGTCTGAGACAAGAAGTGCAAAAGCATTTGACAAACCTCTTGCAGGATACCCCTGATTCAAATCAAGATTAAGTGCATCTCCTTGCCTCTGGGCCACATGTACCTTTAAATACAGAAATTCTCTTCTTCATGGGACATTACTAACTGGTTTTTTGTTTTGTTGCTGATACAATTTTACTTCTGCCTGAGATGTGCTTCTCACTAGTTGAGTAAATAAGGAAAGTTATTTTATTTCAGACATCACAGGAACGAGAGCTGTGGACATTTGCGAACTTAAACTTAGCCATTGTTTACCTGCGAGCAAAGCGTGAGCAGGAGTTTGCCGCTCTGTTGGAGAGAATCAACCCCGAGTCCTTGCCCTCTCACTCACACAGCCTGCGGGCTGCAGCGTACTATGTGCAGGGGCTCCAGTCATTCTTCCAGGCTCGTTATAATGAAGCCAAGTAGGTCCAGGTAGCTTGTAGTTTAGTCCATGCACATGTTGCGTTGAAACTAGCTGATGTGATAGATCTTAGGTTTGCATGATGTTGAACTGTGCAGACGCTACTTGCGAGAGACACTCAAGATGGCCAATGCAGAGGATCTCAATCGTCTAACATCATGCTCCCTGGTGCTTTTGGGCCATATCTTCCTGTCACTAGGCAACAGTCGAGAGAGTATGAACATGGTGACACCTGCTATGCAGCTAGCAAGCAAGATTCCAGATGTACATGTCCAGCTGTGGGCCTCTTCCATTTTGAAAGGTGGGACAAGTTCCTGTCAAGATAAACAATTTTAAAATGAAGGCCACAGTTTCATTCTTTGGGGGCTGACATTTGTTGTTTTCAGTCTGTGCTTGAAATTTGTGGGATAAGCCATATCCTTTTAAATTGAACATTTATAACCATCGCTTTTTTTGTTTAACCTTTACCATCCTAGGCAACCGTATGCTGATCTCTGAAATGTACTGGTGCAAGGCCTAACTAACCGTATGCTTGTCTCCATGCATTTACTTGCTAGCATGCCGTAAGAAAGTTAGCCAACGTACTTGTTTATATAGGTGTTCTGTAATTCTGGAAACCTGCCATCACCAGCTTATACACAATCTCAATTTAAGTCTAGATCTGCAAAGGGCAAATTCAGATGTCGAAAGTCTGTCTGAGTCATCGTGTTCACGTATGCAGTCCAGAGTAGAAAGATGTTTTTTTCGGATGTTCTATTTTTTCCCCTTCATTTCCTTTATTTCAAGTCATGTTGAAGCACTTACTACTCACAAGATAAATATTGCAATATTGCACTTTATTTCTTTTGATCATGGTAACCAGCTAAAAATATAAGAGGTTTCAGGTCATGAATAGACTCTTGTCCATGTACTACTAAGACTTTACAGACCTCTGTTGAGTCATTGAGTTGCAGGAGCATTCAAGATACAGCAAAGTTAAATGTGATACTTTAAAGAGTAAACCTTAGAACTTATTACGAGGGTCGTACCGAAAGTCATGAGCAACAATTTTTTGTAAAGTAACATGCTTTATTATTGACAAAACAAATACACTACCTTAATCTACATACCTTTCTTTATTTTTCCACATAATTGCCACTTCTTTGTACACATTTCTCCCAGCGTTCTGGAAGTTTGAAAATTCCCCTGCAGTAGAACTCCGTTCCAGCCATCCGAAGACACTAACACACTGCTTTCTGAATTGCCTCCGTTGTCTCATAATGTTGTCCACGCAGCTGATTGTTCACAAATCCTAAAAGATAGTAGTCGGAGGGTGCCAGATCAGGGCTATAGGAGGGGTGTGGAAGAACTTCCCACCCCATCTTTGCAATTGCTTCCGATGTGAGGCGAGCGGCGTGGGGGCGAGTGTTGTCATGCAGGATGATAATGTTTTGTCCCGGACGTTTATCGCACAATGCACGACGGAGCTTGTGCAGTGTCTGGACATAACGAGCAGCAGTGATGGTTTGCCCACGTTCCAGGAATTCGGCCAAAATCAACCCCTCTGCATCCCAGAAGACTGTACCCATCACCTTCGCAGCTGATGGCACTGTCTTTGCCTTCTTTTTTGATGGAGAATGCAAATGGTGCCATTCCATATTCTGCCGTTTCATTTCAGGCTCGAAATGGTGAAACCAGCTTTTGTCACCTGTCACAATACGGAGCAAAAAATCATCGCCTTCGTGTCGATATCTCTGCAGCAGTTCTGAGGTGATGGCTTTTCGCTGACC
>Ga0268261_10001806_pt1 | contig 15019 bp, 10 predicted proteins | sample TergutNc150P1_FD_190353 | JGI IMG/M metagenome (GOLD analysis project Ga0268261, IMG submission 190353) | Nasutitermes corniger P1 segment gut microbial community from laboratory colony in Florida, USA - Nc150 P1 (SPAdes) (version 2) | ecosystem: Host-associated > Arthropoda: Insects >... | reverse complement strand
GAAACATCAAGAATGGGTGCTCCATATATATATATATATATATGACATTAGTCGCCTAAAGGTTAATGATTTAACCCTTATCCTGCTAACGTGGAGAAAATGGTGAGCTAATAATGCCAGCAAATAGCAGATGGAATTTAATTCGGGCTTTAAAGGGTTAAATACCTTAGCACATTCCAAATGGTCACCTTTCTTATGCAATGGACATATAATTCCTTTAAGCCATTCTTCTGGGATTTCTTCATTAATCCATACTGATGAAAATATATGCTTTAGTCCATCACCGCCAAACTTTAGTAATTCAGCTGGAATAATGTCTGGCAGGTGCTTTATTACGAATGAATTATTATTTTTTAATTTCTTCAGTGCTGTTTCAATTTCCTTACTAGGGGGGGCATCTGTTGTGTCTTGAGTTTTCCCGTCAATATCTGATTACTACTTATGGTCGTAAAAGTAACACATTCATTATACTTACTTCCGTTTAATAATTTGTCAAAGTGTCTTACCCATCTGTCAAATATCTCCTCTTCATTACTTGTTAATGATCCATCCTCATTCCTACATATATTAACTCTTGGCTCGAACTTCTTTCTAGCCATGTTAATTTTCTTCTAAAATTTTCTGCATTCATGTTGTTTCCTTAGCAATTCCATTTTTTTTAAATTCCACACTCATCCATTCTTTTTTTATGATTTTTTTTTTCTTCTTCTATTTTCCTTGTACTCTTCCATTAAGCACCTGGTACCAGATCCTTGTTGCATCTTCCTACATGTTTTGTTTTTTTCTTCTGACGCTGCCTGGCATTCAGCATCAAACCACATTCCTTTATTTGCTGGTTCCATAATGCCCAGCACCTCTTCGGCCACAGAATTACTGTCTTACATCTCTCCCACAATTTTTCTCCATCATCCTGTTCAATTTGTGAACATTATAGCCAATCACATATGCCAAACTACTTAATTTGGAATTTTTCTTCATAATTGTTATCATAATTAGCTGGAAATCCTTATTTTCTAGAAGCTGTCCACAGGTCATTGAACAATTATACTTTTTCATCACTTAAAGTTTTCCACTTATTTTTTTTCCATGTATCACCCTATGTAATTATTAATCTTGTAAGATGAATCCACAGAACGTTTGTTAACCACATATGTCTTCATGTATCTGTATTCAGTGACAGAATTTTCTAGCTTGTAGCAAGTACAACACCACCTGATGCTATTTACTTCTAAATCATGAACAAATGTATCTTCATCACCCATCCTCTCCTTCTTGACTATAGCTGTAGTAGTAGTAGTAGTAGTAGTAGTAGTAGTAGTAGCAGTAGTAATAGTAGTTAGTTAATGTCTCAGTTTTTAAGGTGTTAAAAAAAATCCCAAAATCATTACTGGTATCCATCATGGGAACAGATCTTTCCACTTTCAATGCAGGATACAGTCAACATGCCTGCGTGTTCTGTTACATAATAAATTGACTAACTCAACTGACACAGTCACTCAAACATGAAAGATTACTATTTGCTGCAAACCATCAATTTAGCCGTTTACAATTAACCGCTTTGACACATCCAATCTTAACCACAATGACGGAATCGGACAATTTAAAAATTTGTCTTGGATGGCTTTTCTTCCTCCAACAAAAATATTTTGATGATGATATAAATAGCTAACACACTGTGATGACGGAGTACAAAATTTTTGTAATATAAGGTTTCATTTTTTACTGCATACTAAATAAAATGAAGCAAATTTGTTTTACATCAGTCATTTTGAATTGGACAGCAAACCAGTCTGCCAAATATGCATATTATAAAGGAAAAAAAAACACAGCAAAATTCCTTTAATCCATCATCTATAACCTGGCACTTGAGGAGAGTAGCCCCAAGACCAAAGTTTTGCTTTTTACCAGAAACAGGCTTCAGCAAAGCAGGAAGATCTCATTAACATGTTCAGAAAGGCCTCCAAGAGTGTACATCAACTGTTGAGACATCACCTCATTCCTTGTCTCCTACCCCTTCAAATTCTTCAACTGTGAAGACTACAGAAGACAGAAGAAGACTCTGTTGACCCTGGACTGGCAGATGAAGGAGATATCCAAGTGGAATACTTGACTAGTTGTTCAGTCTAAATATAGGAGCAATAAAAAAGTTACCTGTAAGAACTTATGTCAGTATACATACCCTATGATAATCCAGAATATCAGATAATCTGGCACCTATCCAGTCCCATGGATGCCAGATTAATGGAATTTTAGTGCAAAAATACCCTTTTTTTTACATAGTACCACACTAGGTAGGAATAAAAACATCCAAATCTACATAATGCATCCCAATTTTCAGAATGGTTAATTTTAACTGAAAACACACAATAATGGAATCATTGTCCAAACAGTTGTTACTTTATTTTCATTCTGCAAACTTAGTTGCCAGAAAGGACACACAGCAGCACCCTCCACATCAACCCTTCACCTAGATACTTGCCTGCCTCCTAATGCCAGACATGGCGCAAACAGTTAACAAACTCAGCACCTTAACTGTCTTCTAGACGTATGCCAATAATATGGTGACTGTTGCAGAGAACAGGGAAGTGCAAGTGGCTTTTGAAGTGGTCACTGAAGCGTTAAATGATTACTAACCCAAAATGAATTGGCAGGGGTAGGAGGGTTGGAGGTGAACACTTCAAATGCTCTTCGTAAGGGATAAAAACCCAAAAAACAACCACATGTCATGTGAGAATGTGAAAATTCACACAATGCATTTCTTTAAATCTCTGGACATCCATCTACAGGCATCATGAACAGCTTTTAATATCTACAAAGGAGACAAGAGTAGCTACTACCAGTGCCATGAATGATATCAACCATTTCAAGTCTATCTCATCTTAACGGGCTACCAGTCTGTTGAAGTGTAAGATAAACTGTGTTCATCTATGCCCAATTTGGAACCATCTCACAGACAGCAACCTAGGTATGCTGGAAGGCATAAAAAACTGTTTTTGAAGAAGGTTTTTCATATGTCCAAATACACAGCCTTATAACTAATACATGTCCACACAGAAGAACTTCTGCTCAACAAAGGTTAATAACATGAGATCTGCCAACATCTACTACTGCTGCTGAAATGAAAATGATGGTGCAAACTACAAGTAGGAGACCACTAGACAGAAAGACTTCTACCTCTGGACAGTCAACTGTACACAGACTACCAAAGTTTGAAATCATGCACATACTTATGTGACTTGACAGTGCACAGTTTCTACCACAACATCTGCTAAAGTACGTTCACATGGCAGGAGAATCCTGCATCTTATGTTATAAGCTGCATACCAGATGCTACCCAACACTCTGAAGGATCAACCACCATCAATAATAATACATATCAAATAAATATGAGTCATGACTTTAGCTTTGTCAGCTATATCTAATAAATGCCCATTCAAAGCAATGTGTTTACAGGCAGTGCACTTTGCACAACTGGCATGCATTTCTTATTATTAAAACACTGCAGACAAATTGCCTGCATTCTGCATTCCACAGAACAATATATCCCAGCTGTCACAATGTTGCTTTGAAAGCACAGCATAAATGTACAAAAGTATCATTTAGTACTGCCTACATTCCTAGTCTCAACATCACTGCCTGCGAGCCAACCGACATACTGCTTCATTTCCAACAGGTGAGGCCATAAAATTTTCTTCAGCATACACTCTGTACCAACAAAAGCAAAACCTGCTACGAACAAGACACATTGGTCATACCATAGTCGATAACATAAAGGCATTAAATGACTCGTTATGATCTTAATGCTCCCTGTATTTTCTGTGCATTAGATGATAACTACCAAAGGTCCAACATAATGCACTTGTAAGTTTTCTATTATCATCATCATCATCGTCGTCGTCGTCGTCGTCGTCATCATCATCATCGTCACCACCACCATAATAATAATAATAATAATAATAATAGTCATAATAATACTCATGGGACAGCGATGAGACAGAACAATCAACAAAACCAAAAAAGTACAAAGGAACAGCAACTATTCTTAAAGACCAGGAAGGGAAACATCAGAAGTACTGGAAAGCAGCGTACTCCTAAGGCTGAGGAAGGTTACTGCAATGAGGCAACTCACAGTGGACCACTCACTCACAGTCAAAGCCACCAAGCCCAGAATACGGTGGAACACACAGAAGTAAAACAAATAAGAGCTTGGACAAAAGAGGAAATAAGAGAAGTGATATGGTGCTATATGTATTGCAGGCAGCATTTTACAAAAAAAATTACAATAAAATGTATAAAATATGGAGACAACAAACCCAGAATGCAGAACGTACATGGATGCCAAGAAACTAATGAACCAGAAACACTACATTATGAAACACAATAAGATAATGGAGATGCAAGTCAAGGAGATAAAGAGAGAACTGCAAGAAAGTTAGAGAAGTCACCTAAAAGAAAGAGAGGAAGAAAAGCAAGAACATTTAGGCACTATTAGGGATGATGAACAGAAGCCAAATGCAGCATTTACAACAGATAGAGAAAGGCAAACTTATCAACAAAGGAAGCAGATGTACAAATTAAAAGAAAAAATTGAAAGGACGTATTATCAGGTGACACAAATAGCGACTGACAAGAGACCAAGATTACAGAAACTTCAAAATATGTTTATGGTAAAAATGGCTAATAAAGCGATGGAAGAAATACTAGACAAAAAAGATTTAAATATTACTGAGCTAAACCACCTAATTTATGCAGCAGCAACAGTTATTACAGAAGAAATAAATGGAACGGCAGAGTATAAAATAGAAACACGGAGATGAAAACCACCCCCATGGGTTAGACGCATACAGGGGAGCATAAATGACATTAGAAAGGAACTATCAGTGCTGGTGGAAATGAAAAGAGACAACAGAAGGGTACAGAACATTAAGACAACCAGACTGCTTAAGAAATATAACATAGAGATGGAAGAAGATTTGAATCGACTGAGTGAAGAGCTTAAACAAAAGGTTTCAGCAAAAACGCAAAGACTATCTAGACACAGGAAAAGACAATAGTTGTATTACCAAAACAAGCTGTTTAGGACAGACTGTAAGAAATTTTATAACCGGCCTAGGCAGACAGACGGCAATGTGAAAAATGCACCGGACAAAGAGGAAGTGGAGAATGGAGAGAAATATATGGGAATAAAGTTAAACATAATGGAGAGGCGTGCTGGATAAAAAACCAGTACCAACAAAATCCAAGCATGGAATGGAATCCAATATGTGAAAAAGATGTTGCAGAAATGCTAAGAACATCGCTAAAATGGAAAGCCCCTGGAAGAGACCAAATAGCAAATTTTTGGCTTAAGCAACTTACAGCAACACATAAGCATATAGCAGCACTATTTAACAAATTAACTGAAGAAGATCAAATACCGGAGTGGTTAACGGCAGGACTAACATTTCTCATACCAAAAAAAGAGAATACTGAAAACCCAAAGAATTACGGGCCTGTGACGTGTCTGCCTACAATATAAAAACTTCTTATATCTATTATAAGCAGATGTATGCAAAAATATATGGATGATGAAAATTTGATGCCAAAAGAACAGAAAGGGTGCTGAAGAGGATCAAAAGGATACAAAGATCAGCTACTAATTTCACATGCAATACTACAAGAATGTAAATGCAAGAAAAAAAAATTGTGCATGGCATGGACTGATTATCAGAAAGCTTTTGACAGGATGCCACACAGCTGGATAATAAAATCCCTAGAGATAATGGGGATTAATACTAAAGTTATATCATTCACTAAGAAGGTCATGGGCTACTGGAGAATACATGTGCCTAGACGCAGAAAATAAGCTAACAGAAACAGAAGACATAAAAATACAATGTGGAATATTTCAAGGGGCCTCAATATCACCATTTCTATTTTGTATTTGCCTAAACCCTCTCACTGAACAACTGAATTAGTTGAACACAGGATATGAAGAGCACACAACAAAGACAAAAATATCCCACCTACTGTACATGGATGACTTGAAGCTGATTGCTAAATCAGAGGAAGAGATCCAAAAACAGATTCAAACAGTTAAAACATTTAGTGATGATATTCATATGGAATTTGGACTTGAAAAATGTGCCAAGATTACATTTAAGAGAGGCAAACTAACTCATTCACAAAATTTAGTAATTGACATTAACAGAGAAACAGAAGAGTTAGAACAAGGAAAAATGTACAAGTACTTACGGATTGAGGAAGGCGAAGGCATACAACATCAACAAATGAAAGAAAGATTGAAACAGGAATACAACAGGAGACTACGAATGATACTGAAATCTGAACTGAATGCCTGGAATAAAATTACAGCAATTGGAGCACTAGCAGTTCCAGTACTGATATACAGTTTTGGTATAATTAACTGGAGAACTGAAGACGTAAAAAAAAATTGACAGAAAAACCAGAAAGATACTAACAATGTATAAAGTGCAACATCCAAAACCTCAAATAGCCAGGCTATATGTAAAGAGGAAAGGAGGAGGGAGAGGACTGGTACACGTCAAAGCAGCATATAAAGCAGAAATAACTAATATTGCAGAATACCTTAACACAAATTATTACATAGACCAGTTTGTAAACATTGATAAAAGCTATGAAAGCACACAACCAACTATGAACTCAATCATTAAGACAGCAGCAAAGACCGCAGAAGAATTAAGGCAACCAAATGAGAAGAGTGATGCAATACAGGAAGGAATACAACACACAAAGGCAAGACAGGGAGAGGTTTTAAAGAACAAATGGAAAAGCAAAGTAATGCATAGACAGTACATTAGAAATATAGATAGACAGCTTATTAGTGAAGAAGACACATTCCTCTGGCTTTCGAAGGGAGACTTCAAAGCAGAAACCGAGAGCGAAATAGCAGCAGCACAAGACCAGGCGTTACAAACAAAATATTATGCAACAAAGATAATGAACACAGAGACAGATAGCAAATGCAGACTTTGCCAACAATTCGATGAGACAATAGACCATACAATATCGGCATGCCCAGTACTGGCAAAAGAACAGTACATAAAAAAACATGATACAGTGAGTGCACAACTGCACTTCAACATATGCAAGGAAACAGGGGTACAACTGGACAAAAAACACTGGTACAAACATGTACCAAAATCAGTAGAAACAAGCCAAGGAGGTAAGGTAACCATATTGTGGAATCAACAAGTGCAAACTGACAGAACCATTCCCAACAACAAACCAGATATTATAATTCGTGACAATAAAAAGAGAACATATATGTTGATAGATGTTGCAATCTCAGGAGACAGAAATGTGACTGAGAAAGAAGCAGAGAAGATTCTAAAATATAAAGACCTTACAATAGAAATACAACAAATGTGGAATGTAAAAACAAAGGTGATACCAATAATAATAGGTGCGACTGGGGCCATTTCAAAGTCATTTGGAAAATACGTGAGCAACATACCAGGAAATATAAGGAACTACAGAAAACAGCCATATTAGGCACTGCACACATACTTGAGAAAGTGCTAACGTAGAGATACAATGGAGTCAACGCGGATACTAGGGATATGAGCACCATGAATAGTAACACCAGAATAGCTGCAACACGGTGTTCCCTAGGAACATGGTTTGTCTCAGGAGTGTAGATACCCTGCATAAAGGAGATACAGAGGATGATGATGATGATGATGATGATAACAACAACAACAACAAATGATCTACACGTTTTGGACCCTTCTAAGCCACCATCACAGAGAAACCAAATACAAAAGAAAAAATGTTCAGAACACTACTGTGTAACATCATTAGAAAATACAGCTTGTGTACACATAAAAAACAGCAGCAAATTAAATATATACAATATGAATACTCATTAAAGCAAGGAAAATTAGAAGTGTTATTAGCAAAAGTGTGTTCAACTGTTGCAATTTGCATGTATATAACAAGTTAAAAACAATATTCAATTTGCAAACATATACTGTATTCCTGCAATCCAGTTGTACGAATGCAGCCCCTTTAAGTTTTGATTAAGAGGTACACTGTGTAAGTAAATACACTATGCCATATATATTTTAGCTTGCTGCTGTTTCACACAAACTCACACACACAGTTACATTTTCTAATGATGTTACACACTAGTGTTTTATACATTTTTCCTCTTCCATTTGGTTTCTTCCTGATGATGGCCTAGAAAAGCCAAAACATGTAGGAGATCATATATAGTAGTAGTAGTAGTAATTAAAGATTTTATGTTTAGAGATAAAATGGATATTGAACATGAAATGTATGATTATACTGGTAATAATTGGAGCCACCAGAACAGTAACTAAAGGTTTAAAGAAAAATATGGAATCCATATGAGGAAAACACTCAACTGAATCCCTACCAAAGACAGCTATACTAGGAACACCACACACTGCGGAAAGTACTGCAGTCTGAAACCTGAACCCGGAGGGGTGGGGATCACTGTTGGTTCAAGAGAAGTATGAGGAAGAAAAGGCCTGTGACTTGAGACAACAACAACATAATAATAATAAACATGAGCAGACTGACCAAAAGTGCATTAGGTAGGTCCTCTGTCATTAACAAAACTAGTTATGAATCTTTATGTAACATTTGCAAAGTTCAGCTCTTTTGATATCAAACAATGCTTTCTCAATTGGGTGCTTGTGCATGCGTATGCGTGTGGTAAATATTCTGTATTCCAAAGCTGACATACATAAATTCCTTCTGCAGACCTCTGTCAAGTTCACAGCCAATCTGACATACATAAATAAAGTTAAAACCGTACTCTACATTACTCAGAAAAAAAAATCAAGTCACAGTTGCGAAGCAAATATGTAACAAAATTTGGAAATTCCAATATAGCAAGTATATTCACATTAGTTCACACACAGTCTGAACAAAACAAAACCAGATACTAAACAACCATTACAATCTATTTTGTATTTTATATACAAAAGCACAAAATGTAAAAGTCATAAAAAGATCTGGGAAATTACTTCCCACAACAAAACAATGACTAGCTGGAAGGAACATCGTAGACTGGAAATAATCCGACTTTAACCAGGAACCACAATACGAAGTACATGAGCAACGAAAACTGTAAAATTAAAAAATAACTGAAATTGAACAGGAGCACCTCTCCAGTAGCGTGACCAGCATGGTTACCTACTGATCAAGTTACATAAAACCAACAGTTACAGTACAAACCCACGCCGTTCAACGCACACAATTCAATTTAAAACGTCGCGATACGAAAATAAACATAGCACGTACACAGTTGACGTTCCTGGCCCCCAACATCGATAACCACAATCGATTCCACACATCGGACGCGTTTCAAGTATCGATTAAATTCTTACGCTGCCACCTAGTGACATCTTTGTTAACTACTTCATTACTAACTGGTATAACGTATTCACGTCGCTGAGCTCAAAAACCGATGGCCCGAACGAATTACGTGGCATTGGCTTCGCCATCCATTGCCATTAAACATTTTGGCGACTTCAAGAATCACAATTCCTGTATTTCAGGTTACAGTCCAAGGTCACAAACGACGCCTTTCTTCAACATTTTGGAAACACTATGTAGGTCGAGGGCACATGCTCGCTCCCGTTATGCGTGTGAACTTGAGAATCTGCCCAGATATATTCAAATATTGCAATTACCAATTAACACAATAACCACCCCACGCTAGCACCATGAAATCCCAATTTCAGTAATCTGTTGTGAATGGTAATTGTGTTATTTCTTCATATTTCCCGTAAGAGCAATTAACCTGGGACAGCCACTACCTCCTAAATTTTATAAATACAGAAATGTGCATATATACAAAGGTCACCAGATATCCAGCCTCTTTCTCAACGGAATAAATTTTGCTATCTAAATATACATATGCAGTGGTCAATTGCAGGTACTCCTTAATTACAGCGAAACTGCCCAGGTCTGTACCGCAGCTTTGTTCATTTATGTTGCATTACTGTGCTATCATAAGTCAAAGCATAGGAACCTTCTCCGTGAAAGATGGTGTTTCTGGACATGCACTGGAACTAGAGATCAGAAGAGATTAATTCAATATGCTTCAGAGTTGCATATTTTACCCAACTGTAACATTGTTTTATATGTACTCCTCTTGCACTGAATAATGAAAGTATCATATAATGCAATATAAATGAACAAAAATAAATCCATGTCTTGTTTTTGTAAGGGTAAATACTTGACCACACATTTTATAGAAGGTGTACATATACTCTTACCATATGGCCAATATAATTACTCTGTAACAATATCTATCACACAGTAACAACACACTTAAACATACATTTACGATACAAGCATTCTACCACGTCAGTCTATTAAAACCTAAAAGTGTGTGCAAAGAGGAAGGTGCATACAGATTGAAAAAATTCATTTCAGCCGTGTAGAAACTTGCAGGCTGTGGGCAAATATGCCAACTGTACATACCACAATTTGCATAAACGGGCTTTAGACAGTGTTCTAAACATTCAATTACAATTTCTGTACACTCTTTTTACATGTACTTGGTTTCACAAATGCCACTATACGCATCAAACCTTCAAAATGTATTCATTACAATATACCATATATGATGTATGTAATAGGGATAATAAATGGTATTCTATGGCTCATCATGTGGTTTGTTATTGAAACAACTCAGGTGCATATCATCTGTATGCGGACTTTGTAAACTTGGGCATACAACATTCTTTAACTAACAACAATAAAATGAGTGACAACAGTTAGCACCAACACCCCACTATGATGTTCCACATACCTCCATTCAAGTAAAATTTCTGTGTTGACAGTACTATGTTCAGTAGCAAACCATGCGTATCAGTGAACCATAACAACCAGGCAAATTGGCATCAGACAATGATACAGCAATGAGTGAAGCCAACCAACCACATTTCATTATTATGATTATTATTATATTTAGATTATTTCATTTATAATGAATTATTTTGACAATTACACCAAGGTCTGATGATTCAAATGAACACCTGTAAGGAGAAATTCCACCATACACCTTCAGGTACAAAATAGAAATCACTAAGGACCAGATTTGAGTATGTGCAAAAATGTGTATGTTTGCAGTGTAAACAACTTTATGTCTATTTATGTGAGCTACGCAGTAATAATTTAAAATGTTGCTAAGTATGGGTTCATTAAACTCCATACACTTTCCTTGCTATACATCACAAGATCTTCTCTAACAGACTATTTCCAGGAAAGAAACACACATAATTTGTGTTGTACATATTCTTAGGGTCACCTACTAATTTTTCATATCTTCCAGTACAAACACATGATTAGATATAGTTTTGCTTGAAACTAAAGCTCTCATACTACTTCATTACACACAGGGAAAAAAGGAAAAAAGCTACACTTGTCATTTTTAATATCTAATTAGTCTCCACTTTGCACAACTGTCATTATGCATTTTCACTGTAAAAATCACCACCCACCAAAATGCCCACGATTTCCCCTGAAAGGCCTGAAACCTCCTCTATGTCCTCTACCAAAAGGCCTATCAAGAGGAGGCCGGAAGGGAAATCGAACAGGAGGACCACCACGTCTGGGTCCATTCCACATTGGCCTGGCCCTAGGAATAAATCCTCCACGAGGGAAGTTAATGAATGGATGACCTCGGCCTCTTTGGCCCCTGTCCTGTTCCATTCTGCCTGTATCAAGTTGCTCCAGTTCTGCTAATTCATTATTCATCCAGTGTTCACTGCCATCTATCTCCAAATGTTTCACTACAGGTTCATTTTCTGTTCTTGCCATAGGTTCAGTTTCTATGGCAGTGCTTTCTTGTCTTACATTTTCTTCAACTGCTTCTTCCTCATTATTATCTAGTGAGTCCTCAGCAGTGTCATCTTGTTGTACAAACTCAGTGACACTGATGTCAAGGTCCACTTCAGCTGTCTCCTTTTCTGCATCTGGATCAACAGCTGACAGCCTCATATTACTGTTCACTTTTGCTGCTGGTTTCTCCTCTTCTACCATGACTGTTTTTGATTGTGGTGGATGTGGAGGTGGCGGCGGTGGTGGTAAGGGTTCTGTGGTTACTTCCTCTTCCACTGCAAATTCTACACAAGATGCACTGTCTTTAACTTCACTGTGGGATTCTATTTCTGACTGAGGCTTTATTTCAATTGTCACATTGAAACTCTCTGGCTGTGGTAGTAGGCCTATATGAGGGAGGGGTGGGAGGGGTGGTGGAGGAGGCATCATGGAAGGTCTAAATCCCCTTGGCAAGTTGGGAGGAGGAAGCCTCTTTACTCCTGCAGATGCCACATGAAGTGGCATACGTGGACGGGGTCCCATTCCACGAGCAGAATGTGTATTTCCTCCTATACCACTTATTGTTGGAATCCTTTGACAGCCATATACACGACTTCTAGGCCTTATAGGATCTTCTTTTACTTCATTGAGTGGTGAATTGGCTAAAACCTTTGAATGACTGTTTATGTTGAATGATATAACAGGTTTATTAATTTGAGACATTTCAAAACCCTTATCTTTTTCAATCACTACTTCCTTCTTCTCACCTGCAATATCATCTACCATCTCTTCATCACTCATTTCCATGTCCACACTTTCCACATTATCCTGAGTTTCATCTAGCTGCCTGCGGACCATAGAATGAGGTTGGTGTAACCTGTAATCCTGATCTCTCTGTTGCAATACATCCTTTTTGCTAAAATTACTACCTGTTACTGGACTACGATAATCTTGGTCATTATGAGACCAGTTTAAAGAAGGAGGAATGGGTGGAGGGGGCAATGTTAAATGATCACGTACAGGAGAACCAGTCAAACTAATAAGATTGCGATGATCCACATCCTTCTTACGAGGTATCATTGGACGATGGTCCATATCTTTTTTGGTATGATTTGCTGAAGTTACAGGTAGAATTACACGGTGATCTGTGTCATTCATGTGTTTCAATGGGAGTTGTATCCGACAATCAGTGTCTTTTGTGTGATTGATTTGTGGCAGTTGCACCAATGTGCGGTGATCTACATCTCCACTACTTGACATCATTGCAGGTTCAACCACCGAATCATCATATTCAACTGGATCACTGAAACCTTCCTTCTCATACAAAGGAGGCGACTCTGGGGTGTCCAAGGACAGTGGTGGTACCTTGTTGGGTGGCATGACTGGTATCCACTCAGTTGTTTTGTCGCTTCCTTCTCTTTCCCACCCAGGAACAGTGTCACCCCATGTGGGAAACTTCGGGGGCAATTTAGTGTTCCAAGCATCTTCCTCCTGTCCTATCGACTGTCCATATTTGTAAGATGGTTCTTCCAAAGGAAACAAATTTGGTGGTAATGGAGGAGGTTGCAAAGGAGTAGATGATGGGTCTGCAGGGTAGTCATACTGGTCTGTTGTGTTGAGTTCTGAAGTAGGACTGTAAATAGACTTTGGTGCAGTCTGGGGAAGTGTGCTCTGTGGAGGTGGATCCACATTAAGACCTGGAATGATTGGACTGCCTCCTGAGGGAATCAAAGACTTCAAGAACTCTGTGATGTTGAATCCTTCATCAGGCTTTGTTCTTGAACTTATTACTTCAATTGGTTTCCCCTTGAAAACAGAAACAAAAATCCAGATTTAGCAAAAGTATATTTCAAAAACTCAGTTCTAAAATATTTCATTTAGTAACTAATGCAAAGATACTTCATACTATACATGGAACCAACCTCTGACTGTGGTATTGTAGAAAGCAAGGGAACACCACCTGGATCGTCCACTACCGGTGGTATAGGAGATGGAGAGAGTAAACCCTCTGTACTGGTTTCACTGAATAGACTCTTCTGTAACACAGCATAGGTAATAATAATAATAATGTATACAGTACAACCAGAAATTTACAGTAACTGTACATCTTAAATTTGCATAGAATAATTACACTGGCAAGATGAATGCTGTCACATCACCAAAAAACAAATACAATTACTCAATGATGCAAGGTTTCTCTTAAGAAATATTTGGTTGCCAAGCTGGTCAGAAATTTCTCCAGTTTTTATTGAACTGAAGTTTTATTATTGTGGTTACAAGAGTCCACCACTGGGCCATGTCCTAAGTAGGAAAACCTTCATACCCCATTTATTTAAGATCCACTTTAATGTTATCCTCTCATTTATATCACTGTCTCTCCCTTGGAGGTTTCCCAACTGAATGTTTGAATTTATCATCTCCCTCATGCATGCCAGAGGGATGCAAGGTGGCGCAGTTGGTTGAGGCACTTCGCTACAAGCCGGAATGTCATGAGTTTAATTCCCGATGGGATAATTGGAATTTTTTATTAACTTAATCCTTCTAGCCGCACTATGGCCCCGGGATCAACTCTGTCTCTAACAGAAATGGGTACCAGGAATATCTCCTGGGGGGTAAAGGTGGCCAGCGCGTAAGGCTGACAACCTGACCACCTTCATGCGCCGTCTAAAAATTCTGGGAGCCTCAACCTCAGCCCTAAGGGACTGTTCATGCCTGTATTGGGATAACTTTACCTTTAGCTTTACCTCATGCATGCCACATGCTTCCCATCATATCCTCCTTCACTAAATCACACTAAGAGGCACGTTTACATAATGAGGAGCCTCAAATTCACACTAAACAAATGGACTCATTCAGAAATGCTGTTATGCAACACAAAAAAGATGCAAAATGAAGCAGAACAAATTAGAAGTTATGGACACCAAATTCCTGGAAAATTCAGCTGCTTGTTGTTTGGATTATTCATCTGTGTTCCAATAACTGGACAGATTATCTAGTGTCATGTGGGAGGATAACTATGAAGAAGGCAGAAACTGCCTTAGCCTATTTCATTCCTGTGCTTTCCAGTTCATGAGCAATATTACATTAACCCTTAGGTGACTAATGTCATATGTATATGGAGCACCCATTCTTGATGTTTCTAGATCACACACAACGACGCAGCACAGTCGGTAGGACTCCTCTGGACGAGTGATCA